>Ga0209396_1000786_pt1 | contig 36614 bp, 33 predicted proteins | sample GOMGulsemesocosm_6_FD_184638 | JGI IMG/M metagenome (GOLD analysis project Ga0209396, IMG submission 184638) | Methane-oxidizing microbial communities from mesocosms in the Gulf of Mexico - GOM8C Gulf of Mexico (SPAdes) (version 2) | ecosystem: Environmental > Aquatic > Marine > Cold seeps...
CCTATTTAAAGTCTTACCAGCAAGAATATGGATTAACATATAGTATTTTTAGGTTTTTTAACACCTATGGACCTAATCAAAGTGAGGATTTTGTAATTCCAAAGTTTGTAAACTTAGCATTGCAAAATAAAGACATTACTATCTATGGTGATGGTTTGCAAACACGTACTTTTTGTTATATTGATGATAATATTGATACCATTATAAAGATTCATGATAATAACCTGGTAACTAATGATGTGATTAATATTGGTTCAGATATTGAGTTTACAATTGTTGAATTGGTGAAATTAATTATTAAATTAACGAATAGCGACTCTAAAATTATACACTTACCTGCTTTAAAAGAAGGTGACATGATGCGTAGGTGTCCAGATATTGCAAAAATGAAATCTATTTTAAATCGTGATTTAGTAACTGCAGAACAAGGAATTAAAAACTATATAAATTACCTAGCTACTAAAGAATGAGAATAGGAAGTAACCCAGCTAAAAAAGATAAAGTGCAGTTAGATGATGTGTATCATAGAATTGTATTGCCGGTTTATATACCAAATTTAGATGGTTTTTTTAAAGAATCATTACAGGTGTTAAAACTATGTCTTGAGTCGTTGTATACAACAATACACTCCAAAACTAAAATTAGTATAGCTAGTAATGGTTGTTGTAAAGAAGTAAATGATTTTTTAGCTGAAGAGTTTGAGGCAAAAAGAATAGATGAATTATATCAAGTTAAGGCAGGTATAGGTAAAATTAACTCACTATATAAAGTTATAAATTCAGTAAAAGAACCGATAATTACTATTTCAGACGCTGATGTATTGTTTTCTTCGGGATGGCAAAATTCGGTAGAACAATTGTTTTTAGATTATCCAAAAACGGGTATGGTTTGCCCTTTTTCTTATTCTAAAGGGTTTAGAGAGTTAACAGCCAATGTTTATTTTGATAATTTATTTAATAATAATATCAAAATAAAAGAAATTAAAAATCCAGATGCTTTAGAGCACTTTGCTGCCAGTATTGGGAATGATAAATTTTATAAAGATATTCATTTAAAATATGGTTTAACTTATCAGGAGAAAGGAAAGTCAAGAGCATTAATAGGAGCTGGACATTTTGTAGCTAGTTTTAAACGTGATGTTTTTTCACATTATAAGTTTAAAGCTAATTTACAACGTTTGGCAAGTGGAGAAGGATTATATATAGACACACCACCTATAAAAGCAGGTTTATGGCGTTTATCAACGGATTATAATTTTGTTTATCATATGGGTAATACATTAATACCAATGTATACTGAAATTGTAAATTCAAATAAAAATGATTCTTTTAAAGACTTAAGTGTTTTAAAAACGGTAAAGCCAGAACCTAAATTTTTATATTGGTTGAAGAATAAAATATTTAATAGATACTTTTTTAGTAATACTGTTTTTACATGGTATATGAGTAAAAAAGGATTGACAAAAGAACAGGTGAAAATGTATCTTAATATATAATTATGGTAAACCCTTTAGTAACTATAATTATTCCTGTTTTTAATAGATCAACTCTAATTTTAGAAACACTTGAATCAATTAATTCGCAAACATATAAAAATTGGGAGTGCATTATAATTGATGATAATTCAACAGATAATACGGTAGAAGTTGTTAAAAACTATTGCATTGACAAGAAGAATATCTCAGTAAGGATACTTCCTGATAGCTACGTTAAAGGCGCATGTTCTTGTAGAAATTATGGGTTTGTTTTAGCAAAAGGAGATTATATTAATTGGTTTGATAGTGATGATATCATGCATGTTGATTTTTTGAAACATAAAGTTGAAAAATTAAGCTCAAACCCAGTTATTGATGCAGTAATTTCCAAAACAGCTTTTTTTAAATCATCTGCTGATACAATTACAGGTTATGAAAAGCGTACTTATTTATCTAAAAATATACTAGAAGATTTTATTTCCTTAAAAGTTAGTTGGTATTTGCCAGATGTGATGTGGCGAAAATCATTTTTAATTGATAAGCCTTTATTTGATGAAGAATTACTAATGGGACAGGACAGATTTTTTCATATAAAGCTATTGTCTTTTTTACCTAATTTAGTTTTGGTAGATGAATACCTTACTTTCTATAGAAAACATAATGATTCTATTTCAGCAACATATTTTAACAAAAATCATACAAATAAAACTATTTCTCATTTTAAGTCAGTGGTCAAACTAGTGAGTTTCTTAAAAGCAAAAAACGTATTAAATAAACAGATGAAAATTAGTTTTCAATCTGCTGCAGTTTATTACTTACCGCATACTTATAATAAAAAAATTAATTCAGAATTAAAAAAATATCTTAAGCAACTATTTGTTTTTAATATTTATAGTATTAAAAATATGTTGAAGTTTTACTTAGCTTTAGTAAGCTATAAGTCAATTGGAAAAGGATATTATATAATAAAAAAATAAATTTATTTAAACCTTAATTATAATGTTAAAATGTTCGCTTTGTAATGAAATTAAGTTAATTGAAAAGGAATCTATTAAAAAGAAAGATTTGATTAACTTGTATCAAGATACGCATCAATTAGATATCAGTAATCAGTTAGAAAAAGTTGATGAAATTAAGTATTATCATTGCAACAATTGTAATTTAGAATATTTCGATGGTGATACTGCTGGAGATGGTCCTTTTTATGAGCAATTACAGCAAAGGAGAAAAACATATTACAGTCCAGATAGAAAAGAATTTTCTTTTGCTGAGAAGCACATAACTAGTGAATGTAAGGTTTTAGAAGTTGGGTCAGGAAGTGGTTTATTTGCACAACGTTTGGTAAAAGAAAATTACATAGGTCTTGAATTTAATGATAAAGCAATAGAAAGAGCAAAAAATAATGACATAACATTATTGAAAAAAAGTATAGAAGAATTTGCTGATACTTCAAGAGATAAGTTTGACGTAGTTTGTTCTTTTCATGTATTGGAACATGTAGTTGATACTTATAATTTTATTAAAGCATCATTAGAAGTTTTAAAAGTTGGTGGTAAATTAGTAATAGCAGTACCATGTAACGATTCTATTTATACAAGTAATGTTAATCATGTATTGAATTTACCTCCTCACCATGTGGGTCGTTGGAATATTAAAACAATGAAAAACCTAGAAGAGATTTTTAAGATAGATTTAGTGGCACAAAATATTAGTAGTGCTAATGAAGTTACTTCTAAAAAAGAGTATATAGGTGAAGTGTTAACTAATGCATTTATAAAAATATTCTACCCTAAAAATACATTGTTATTAAAAGCGAGTACAGTTAAACAAATCAGAAGATTTATTTATAAGCTTAATTCAATCTTAGGAATATATAAGTTATATAAAGACACAAGTGTTATAGGGGAAAACATGACTTATGTATATGTAAAAAGGTAATTTATTGATGAAAGTACTAATTTGGTTAAATCAATTCCCTACTTTTTCTGAAACATTTATTCGGGATCAAATTATTAATTTAAAAAAGGAAACTATTGAGGTTGTTACTTTTTGTAATTATAAAAATGATAATGAACTTAGTGCTTTGGATAATTATTCAGAATATAATTTGCTAGACGATAGATATTGTTTGGAAGACATAGTTCCTAAAAACAAGTTTAAACGTTTTTATTTAGCTTTAAAAATTCTTATCAATAAATTGTTTACGAATGATTTCTTAGTGCTTCTTAGAACATTGAATGGGCTTAAATTTGGTGCAGATGCTTATAAATTAATTCTTTTTTATACAGCAAATTTTATAATTGATCATAAAATAACAACGATACATGCACATTTTGGTCCTAACGGAACCAAAGCTTCTTTTATAAAACAAATAGGGCTCCCAATTAAGTTATACACCACGTTTCATGGATATGATATAAGGCTAGGGGATAAAAACGGTGGTAAAATATATAATACACTTTTTAAGTATTCAGATGGAGTATTTTCTATAAGCCCATATAACAAACAGAAATTAATTGATTTTGGATTGCCTGTTTCTAAGATAATTGATTTACCTAACGGAATTGACACTACTTTTTTTAATAGAGATAAGTTAATTTCATTAAATGGACCAATAAAGTTAATTAGCGTAGCTAGACTGGCAGAAGAAAAAGGTATTTTAATATTTCTGAAAGCTTTAAAAGCATATGTCACTGAAGTTAATGCTAGCGAAATAATTTATTCTGTTATTGGTGAAGGGCCTTTACGTACTGTAATAGAACAATATATTATTGAGCAAAACATGCAGAAATATGTATTCCTATTGGGTAAAAAAAACACACACGATGTTAAAGCTCATTTTATTGAGTCAGACGTTTATGTATTGCCAAGTTTAGCGGAAGCTCTTCCTACAGTTTTACTTGAAGCTCAATCTTGTTCAATGCCTATTTTAGCGACTAATGTAGGGTCAGTTGCTGATATGACAACTGATTCAGTTATTGTAGAACCTAATAGTGTTGAGGCCTTAAAGAACGGTTTAAAACAATTAGTAAATAATAGGAATTCTTGGAATGTAATTGGGCAGCAACATAGAAAAAATATTATTGAAAATTATAATATAAAACATATAACAGCAAAACTAATTCATGAGTATTCAAGCTAAAATTATGGGAGATAATCATACAGTAGCTGTGATTCCTGTTAGAGGTGGTTCAAAACGTTTACCTAAAAAAAATATACTTCCTTTAAATGGAGTGCCACTATTGGTACATAGTGTTTTGTATGCACAAGAAAATCAAGATATTATTGATGAAATTATTGTGTCAACAGATGATGTTGAAATTAAAAAGATAGCATTGCAATACGGGGTAACTGTTATTGACAGGCCTTTAGAGTTATCTGGAGATTATACATCTACAGTAGCTGTTTTAAAGCATGTGTTAGAAAATTATGATACTCCAGTAGATAATGTAATTTTATTACAAGCAACAAACCCTCTACGGCCTAAAAAAATGTTAGCACAAGCTTTTGAGCAATATATTACAGGTAATTATGATAGTTTAATGACAGTCAGTAGAAATTATGAAAAGTTAGGTGAAATTGTAGATCAAAAGTTTGTGCCTTTTAATTACACTCAAGGCCAACGAAGTCAAGATTTAAATCCATTATATGCAGAAAATGGATTGTTATATATAACAAAAGCAACAATAATTAAAGAAGAAAAAATTTTAGGTGCGGAAAATTTTCCTTTTATTGTAAATCATCCATTTGCAAAAGTAGATATAGATGTTTTAGAAGATTTAAAATACGCAACTTTTGTTTTAAACACTTACCTTGATGAATAAGAACATGTACATAGAAATAGCAGGAAGAAAAATAGGAGCTGATTATCCCCCTTTGGTAATAGCGGAAATAGGTATAAACCATGAGGGGTCTTTGCAAGTTGCCAAAGAAATGGTGGATGCTGCACATAGGGCAGGAGTTGAGGTTGTAAAACATCAAACTCATATTGTTGCTGATGAAATGTGTGGTGAAGCAAAAAAAGTAATTCCTGGAAATGCTGATGTGTCTATTTATGACATAATGGATCGTTGTTCTTTAAATGAGGCAGATGAAATAGCCTTAAAAGAATATATTGAGAGTAAGGGAATGATATTTATTTCTACACCTTTTTCTCGTGCTGCAGCTGAACGGTTAGAACGTATGAATGTAGCTGGGTATAAAATAGGATCGGGTGAGTGTAACAATTACCCATTATTAGAACATATAGCTCAATTTGGTAAACCTGTGATTTTAAGCACAGGGATGAATACCATAGCAAGTGTTGCGAAATCGGTTGCTATATTTGAAAAGCACCAAGTACCTCTTGCTTTGTTACATACAACTAATTTATATCCTACGCCAACCCATTTGGTGCGTTTAGGAGCAATGATACAACTAAAGGAAGCATTCCCTAATTCTGTTTTTGGACTAAGTGATCATACTTTAAATAATAACGCATGTTTGGCAGCTACTGCTTTAGGAGCTTCAATATTAGAACGTCACTTTACAGATTACATGGAACGTACTGGTCCGGATATTGTGTGTAGTATGGACGAAAAAGCATGTGGTGAATTAATAGTTTCATCGGCAGAGATTGCTCAAATGCGTGGTGGAACTAAAGAAGCAGCAAAAGAGGAGCAAGTAACTATAGATTTTGCTTTTGCTACAGTATGTACAATTCAAACAATTAAAGCTGGTGATGTATTTACAAAAGATAACCTTTGGGTAAAACGTCCAGGTACAGGTGAAATTTTAGCAGATAAATTTAATGATTTACTTGGGAAAACTGCTGCAAATGCTATTGAGAATGACCAACAATTAACTTGGCAAGATGTTAACAACTAAAAGGAAAATAGTATTCCTTACAGGAACTCGAGCGGATTTTGGTAAAATAAAATCACTTATTCAAATTGTTGAAAAAGACGAAGCTTTTGATCCATATGTTTTTGTTACAGGTATGCATTTAATGCATGCTTACGGATTTACCGTATTAGAGATTGAAAAGTGTGATTTTTCTAATATTCATACTTTTTCAAATCACACTTGTGAAACAACAATGGATTTAACATTAGCAAAAACTATAGAAGGTTTTTCAGGGTATATTAAAGATGTAAAGCCAGATTTAATAGTTGTTCATGGCGATAGAGTAGAAGCTCTTGCGGGAGCAATTGTAGGTTCTTTAAATAATGTTTTAGTTGCACATATAGAAGGAGGAGAGGTTTCTGGAACTATTGACGAGCTCATCAGACATTCTGTAAGTAAAATGAGCCACATTCATTACGTTTCTAATGATAACGCCCAAAAACGTTTATTGCAGATGGGTGAGTTTCCTGATGCAATTAAAGTTATTGGATCTCCAGATGTAGATATAATGTTTTCAGACAGTTTGCCAATTATTGATGAAGTAAAACGCTATTATGAAATTTATTTTGATAATTATGCCGTTGCAATGTTTCATCCTGTTACTACTGAATTTGAGCATATGGAAACATATGCGGCTAATTTTGTAAATGCATTATTGGCAGATGATAAAAATTATGTAGTAATTTATCCTAATAATGACTTAGGGTCTGAGGCTATTTTAAGGCAGTATAAACGTTTGAACAATAACACACGTTTTAGGGTATTCCCATCAATTAGATTTGAATATTTTTTAACCTTACTTAAAAAAAGTACGTTCATTATAGGTAATTCAAGTGCAGGAATTAGGGAAGCTCCATATTATGGTATAGCGACTATTAATGTTGGTACTCGTCAAGAAAACAGAGCAGTTCATTCACATATTATTAATACAAGTTATACAGAAAAAAGCATAAAGGGTGCGTTAAATACTAGTTTTACATACATAGAAAAAGACAGTAGTGCCTTCGGAAATGGGAATAGCGCAAGTTTGTTTTTAGATTCCTTAAAAACATCTTCATTTTGGGAACTAAATAAACAAAAACAATTTAGAGATATTTAATATATGTTATTCAATTCTTTAGAGTTTTTACTCTTTTTGCCAATTGTTTTTACACTGTATTGGTTTGTATTTAAAAAACTTAAAATTCAAAACCTATTTGTTTTAGGGGCAAGTTACTTTTTCTATGCATGGTGGGATTGGCGTTTTTTGTTTCTAATAATCTTTAGTACTATTGTTGATTATTTATTAGGTTTACAGCTACATAAAGAACAAATTAATTCTAAAAGGAAATGGCTTTTATATGTTAGTTTATTAGTCAATTTAGGTCTTTTAGGTGTATTAAAGTACTACAACTTTTTTATTGATAGTTTTATAGATGCGTTTTCTTTATTTGATATTAAATTAAGTGTTAAAACACTTCAAATTATTCTTCCTGTAGGTATTAGTTTTTACACATTTCAAACTTTAAGTTACACTATAGATGTGTATCGAAAAAAAATTAAACCTACTCGTGATTTTATTGCTTTTGCAGCTTTTGTAACTTTTTTTCCTCAATTAGTAGCCGGCCCTATAGAAAGGGCAACACATCTTTTACCACAATTTTATAGAAAAAGAATATTTAATTATGAAAATGCGGTAATAGGAATGCGTTTAATATTATGGGGGTTTTTTCAGAAAATTGTAATAGCAGATGGTTGTGCTCCCTATGTAAATGATATTTTCGAAAATTTCGAAAATTATTCTAGTGCAACTTTAGTATTTGGTAGTATATTATTTTCATTTCAAATTTATGGGGATTTTGCAGGATATTCTAATATAGCTATTGGTATAAGTAGGTTGTTTGGTTTCGATTTAATGCGGAACTTTAAATACCCATATTTTTCAAGAGATATTGCTGAGTTTTGGAGGCGTTGGCATATATCCTTATCTACATGGTTTAGAGATTATGTGTATATACCATTAGGAGGAAGTAAGGGAAGTAGTAAAAGTAAAATACGTAATGTGTTTATCATATTTATAGTTAGTGGATTTTGGCATGGAGCTAATTGGACTTTTATAATTTGGGGCGCACTGAATGCATTATATTTTTTACCTCTATTATTGTTAAATAAAAACCGTAAATATGTAAATGAATTAGATAAATATACTAATCTTCCATCATTAAAAGCGGTGCTGCAAATGGGGGGGACTTTTGCGTTAACAACTTTTGCTTGGATATTCTTTAGAAGTAACTCATTAACCGAAGCTTTAGGTTTTATTCATCACATTGTAATAAATACATCTTATTTCAAAATTTCATCATCATATACTTATAACCATAACATCAGGCCATTAATTTTATACCTTTTGTTTTTTGTATTGATGGAATGGTGGAGTAGAAATAGTGAGCAGTTTGTAAACTCTTTTTTAAAGAAATATCATAGTTTACGATATATAGTTTATGGAATAATCACTTTTGTAATTATTTTAAATATTCAAAATAAAGCCTCAGGTTTTATATATTTTCAATTTTAAACATGAAACAGTTTTTAAAAAAAACATTCAAAATAGGCCTATTCATTTATTTGACTCTTTTGGGAATACAATTTGTAGTTGATTGCGGGTTGAAGCAAAGTAAGAATAGTTTGTACGAAACATGGAATAAGATATATAATGAAGAAATAGACTCAGATATTGTTTTCTTTGGTTCTTCTCGCACCTTGAAACATTATAATCCTTCTGTATTTGATAAAAAAATGAATGTAAAATCCTATAATTTAGGGAATAATGCAACGGCAATTGATATTCAAAAAATCAGAAATAATATTTATTTTGAAAAGTATAAAAGCACAAAAATAATCGTACAAAATGTTGATATTTCTAGTCTTTTTAAAACTAAAGAGATAGTAAATAAAGAACAGTATTTTCCATATTATACTCTACAAAATTTTAAAGCATTAAATAATTTGGATTCAAGTGTTTGTATTGAGTATTTAGTACCTATGTATAAGTATAGAGGGTATTTGAAAATGATTGATGTATCTTTGAAAGGGTATTTTTCTAAACAAGAAAATAACAATAATTATAAAGGTTTTAGCGTAAATAATTCTAGTTGGGATAATAAATTTGACAAACTAAAAAAATCACTTAAGGGTAAAAAAATTGATTTTTCACATATAAATTTTGAAGAAAGATTTAAAATTTTTGATAAAATGTTAATTAATTTAAATAAACATAGTGAAGTGGTTTTTTTGATATGGGCTCCTGAGTATTATGAAAGGCAAGAATTAGAAGGAGATGTGCTAATAGAGGTTAAGAATCATTATATTGAAGCAGCAAAAAACAATCCTAAAATATTTTTTTTAGATTTCACAAAAGATAGCCTGTGTTTAGATAAAAAATATTTTTATAATTCATACCATTTAAATGGTAAAGGAGCATCAATTTTCTCTAGTAAAGTTGCAGATAGTATCAATAAATATTACATTAATTAATGTTAAATAGTAAGCATAAAATTGCACTTTTATTTCCAGACGGAGTAGGAATTAAAAACTACTTATATACTAATGTTTTTAAACAGGATATGGCAGATCTTGTTTTATTGCATAATTTTGATCCTGAAACAGTTGCAGAAGTACAAAAACAAACACTTTTAGTTGATGATTTTGAAATCCCAGTCTATAAGGAGTCTGTAATTGAAAAATTTTTGAGAGAATTAATTTGCCTTTCTCGATTACAATTTAATGCTGAAAAAGTAGCGAATTCTAGTTTGTTAACCAATTGGAATACTTCTCATAAAGGATTGTTTCAGCAGCTTTTTTATACAGTTATTGGAGTAATATCTCCTTTGATATCAAGAAAATATAGTAATATTTTGCTTTTAGAAAAATGGTATCAACAACGTATTCGGAAAAATATTTTTTATAATCAGACAGTAACATTATTAAAACAAATAGAACCTAATGTGTTGTTTTGTTCACATCAAAGAGGGCTAAAAGCTGCTACAGTTTTTGCAGCTGCAACAGATTTAGGTATAAAAACAACAACTGTAATATATTCTTGGGATAATTTACCTAAAGCTAGGTTAGCATTACGTGCAGATAACTATTTAGTATGGTCGGATTATATGAAGGAAGAAATGAGGTTGTATTATTCTGAAATACCTCAATCATCAGTCGTAGTTACTGGAACCCCGCAGTTTGAATGCTATAATGTTGATAAAAACATTATTGATAAGGCTATTTTTTATAAAACCTACAATTTATCTCTTGAGAAAAAAATAATTTGTTTTTCAGGTGATGATGTAAAAACTTCTCCTGATGATCCTAAGTATTTAAATGATATTGCTTCAGCTTTGGTTGATGCTAATATGCAAGACCAATATCAAATTCTTTTTAGAAGATGTCCTGTAGATGTATCAACTAGGTTTGATGATGTGTTAAATAAATATATTGATTTAATTAAAGTAGCTCCTCCCTTATGGTTTTTTAATAAATCAGAACACTGGACAACAATTTATCCTTCTAAAGATGATGTGAAATTATTGGTATCAACGGCCTTTTATTCAGATGTAGTAGTTAATGTAGGGTCTACAATGGCATTTGATTTTGCTATGTTTGATAAAACATGTGTATTTATTAATTATAATCAAACAATTAAGAATGATCCAAATTGGAGTGTAGAAACCATTTATAAGTTTCAACATTTTAAATCAATGCCAAATAAGAAATCAGTTGTGTGGTTAAATGATAGAGAAGAAATTATTACAAAACTAACTAAACTAGTCTCAGACACATTAGCAATGGAAAATTGGAAAGAGATTGTATTAGGAGACTATCAAAATGCATCTAAACAAATACAAACACAATTAACAAAGGATTTATAATATGCATATTTGTTTTATAACGCACGAATATCCCAAAATAGGACATGCACATGGTGGAATTGGGTCTTTTGTACAAACTTTAGCTAGAGCTTGTGTTAATAATAACATTAAAGTTTCAGTAGTTGGTATGGGGTATACTAATAAAACTGAATTAGAATTTGATAAAGGAGTTTCTGTATACAGGGTAGGGCGATCTACTGCAAAGTATGGGGGCTTTATTTTTAATTCATTAAAGTTAAATGCAATTATAAAAAAAATACATAATGAGTCTTCTCTTGATATTATTGAAGGAGCTGAATTGGATTTCGCATTTATAACAAAAATTAAAAAAGTACATTATATAATAAGAATGCATGGTGGTCATCACTTTTTTTCAAAAACTTTAGGAAAGCAAATTAATAAATGGCGTGGTTTTAAAGAAAAATTATCATTTAAAAGAGCAAATAGCTATATTGCTGTAACTAAGTTTGTTGGAGATAAAACAGCTGAGTTGTTAAAGAATAAAATCTCATTTAAGTGTATTTATAATTTTGTTGATACACAATTATTTTCTCCAAAACCAGCAATTGAAACTCAAAATTTTAAATTGGTTTTCGTTGGTACAGTATGTGAAAAAAAAGGAGTCAGACAGCTGTTGTTGGCTTTACCAAAAATAAAAGAAAAATATCCTAAAGTTCATTTAGAAATTATTGGTCGTGATTGGTTATTTCCAAATGGGGATTCATATATAGACTATTTAAAAAAATCTATTGATTCAAAAATATTTAGCTCAGTAACTTTTCGAGGAGCTATACCTTTTAAAAATATTCCAGATCAACTAGCAACAGCACATGTTGCAGTTTTCCCATCACGTATGGAGTCTTTTGGTTTAACACTAATTGAAGCTATGGCTATGGAAAAACCAATTTTAGCTAGTGACATACCACCTTTTAAGGAAATAGTAGGTGGAAATCAAGAAAATGTAGTATTATGCAATCCACATTCTGTTAAAGCAATTGCGGATAACATTTGTATGTTGTTTAAAGATAAAAAAAGTGCGGATATACGAGCAAAACTTGCATCAAAACGCATTTCAAAATTATTTAAAAAAGATATAATAGTACAGCAAAACATTAAGTATTATAAAAATATTGTGCGATCTGAAAAATGAAAAAAATTATTCTAGATATTGATAAATATAAACAATATAGTAAAGGGAAATCTGCTATTATATTGTTTCTCACTACTCAAGGTTTGTGGGCTTTGTTTGTGTACCGTATAGCAAATGCTATTTACTTGAGCTCAATACCATCAATATTAAAAAAAATATTACTACTTGGGGCTGTAATTCATCAAAAAATTATAGAAATAGCAACAGGTATTTCGTTGCCATATGCAGCAACGATAGGAGAACGTTTTTATATAGCTCATCATGGACATATTATTATTCATCCAAATGTAAATATTGGAGATAACTGTAATATTGCTCAAGGAGTAACTATTGGAGTTAGTGGTAGAGGGGAAAACAGAGGTGTTCCAGTAATAGGGAATAATGTGTTTATTGCTGCTAATGCTGTGATTGCAGGAAAAATCACTATTGGAGATAATAGTGTTATTGGAGCAAATTCTTTGGTAGTTTCTAATGTAGATCGGGGTGTAACAGTTGTAGGAGTACCAGCTATTAAAGTGAATGATAATAATTCTGAAGCCTATATTTAAATGAAGTTTTTAATAGTAACTTTAGCGCCAACGCTTCAAAAAAACAATATTTATTACTCATATGCGCCTTATGTATATGAAATAAATTTATGGGCTAAAAATGTTACTGAATTAGGAATAGTATCTCCAGTATCCTATAATAAAGATTTATTGTTATCAAAGTTTGATAAACAACCAAAAGTTTTTCCAATCCATTCATTTTCATTTATTTCTTTAAATGAAACCCTTAAAAGTATTTATCGTATACCTATCATTCTCTTTGCAATATATAAAGCTATGAAATGGGCTGATCATATTCATTTACGTTGTCCAGGTAACATCGGATTATTAGGTTGTTTAGTTCAAATATTATTTCCAAACACACCTAAATCAGTTAAATATGCTGGTAATTGGGATCCGAAATCAAAACAGCCATTTTCTTATAAAATTCAACAATTCTTACTAAGAAATACCTTACTTACAAAAAATGTTAAAGTAATGGTTTATGGAGATTGGAAGGAGAAATCTAAAAATATTAAGCCGTTTTTTACTGCTTCATATTCAGAAAAAGAAAAAGAAATTGTAGCAGATAAGTATTTTGAATCTTGTATAAACTTTGTTTTTGTTGGAACCTTAAGCCCTGGAAAGCAACCATTGATAAGTGTGAAAGTTGTACATGAATTGTTTAAAAAAGGAATTGATGTAAAATTAGATATGTATGGAGAGGGTATCGAGCGTGAAATTTTAGAAGATTATATTCTTGAGCATCAGTTGCAACATGTTGTAGTTTTACATGGGAATAAATCTAAAGAAATTATAAAAGAAGCTTATAAATCGGCACATTTTCTAGTGTTTATCTCAAAATCTGAAGGATGGCCAAAAGTTGTAGCTGAAGCTATGTTTTGGAAATGTTTACCAATTAGTACTGAAGTTTCTTGTGTACCAACAATGCTTGATCATGGTAATAGGGGGAGTTTAGTATTGCCTGATATAACAATAATCACCAAAGAAATAGAGTATTATTTAAATAATGATAGAGTGTATGTTAAAAAAGTATTAGCGGCCTTTAATTGGTCGCGAACTTATACATTAGAGAAATTTGAAAATGAAATAAAAAAGCTACTTATTGAAAATTAATGTATTACATATTATTGATTCATTGTTAACAGGTGGTGCTGAAACTATAGCTGTGAATACGGTAAATGAGCTTAATAACACAATAGCTGTGAATGCGTATTTATGTTGTACTCGTAAAGAGGGGCCGTTGAAGCAATTTGTAGCTAATAAAGAAAAATACCTTTTCTTGAATAAGAAAAAAGTAATTGATAGTAAAGCATTAAAATTGTTAGCAAGTTTTATAAAGGAAAAAGAAATATCAATTTTACACGCGCATACAACTTCTTTTTTTATAGCTGTTTTAATAAAATTACGTTTCCCTAAAATTCAAATTATTTGGCACAATCATACTGGAGCTAATAAGGAATTAAAAGGACTTCGACTAATATTTATAAAGTGTTGCTCGTTGTTTTTTAGAACTAATATACATGTGAATGAAGGCTTAAATTATTGGGCTGAACAAAAACTTTTTGTATCAAAAAACATAGTGTTAAATAATTTTGCTAAACTAGCTGATGTAGTACCTTATACAGTTTTAAGAGGTAATGAAAGTCAGAAGATTGTTTGTCTTGCTGCTTTACGCAATGAAAAGGATCATATAAACCTATTGTCAGCTTTTAAATTGGTGCTTAAAAATGCAGGGAATGTTAGTTTACATCTAGTAGGTACTAATTATAAAAATAGTTATGCTAAATCTTTAGAACAAATAATAGAAGATGATAATATAGCACATAAAGTATTTTTATATGGAAATTGTACTGATGTAAAGCATATTTTAGCTCAAGCATCTATCGGTGTACTAGCGTCAAAAACTGAAGGCTTACCTATAGCATTATTAGAGTACGGGTTGGCTAGCTTGCCAGTTGTTGTTACTAATGCAGGTGATTGTACAAAAGTAGTAAAGAATGGAGAAACAGGCTTAGTAGTTGAAAAAGAAAATAGTAAAGAACTTGCAGAAGGAATTATACAATTGTTAAATCAAAATCAATATGCAATACAACTTGGAAAGAATCTAAATCATCATATATCAATTGGTTATGGGGTGAGTAGCTATCTTAGCCAATTAATTACATGTTATAAAAGCGTTTTATGAGCATCATTTATAAAAATAAGAGTGAAGTATCATTAATATTATTGCATGCAATTTTAGGAATGCTGATTTATAGTATATCATTTAGTTCAATATTATATAGTGTTATAATAACTATTGGGTCTTTTATATATATCTTTTCTGCTAAAGACAAAACTTTTGCAATACTTGTTTCAGCAGCTTATTTGGCAGTTAGTGATGTGTTTTTAAGAATGACTGGTGGTTTACTATTTTATGAGTTACATAAATACTTACTTATTGTTTTTGCGCTTATAGGTGCTTTTTATGATTTAAAAGGGACAAAAGGCTATGTTTATCTTGTAAGCACAGGGTTATTGTTAACAGGGATTGCATTCACAGAGTTTAATATTACTGAGAATGCACGTAAAATGATACTATTTAATTTAAGTGGTGGAATATCACTCGGTTTTTTTGCTTTTTATTGTTATAAAAAACAACTTAGCTTACAAAAGTTGAATAAGGTATTGTTCTATTCTGTTTTACCAATTGTTTCAATGTTGGTGTATATGATTTTTTACACGCCTGATTTAAAGGGGGTTATTGTAGACACAGCATCTAGTCATGAAGCATCTGGAGGCTTTGGACCAAATCAAGTTGCTACCGTTTTAGGTTTTGGTATTTTTATTTTAATGACACGTTTAATATTAAATAAATATAAAAAAACACAGTTAATTATTGAGTTTACGTTATTAGCATTGATAACTTTTAGAGGTTTAGCAACATTTTCACGTGGAGGAATTCTTGCTGCCTTTATTGCAATATTATTCTTTATAGTATTAATTTATTTTAGGGGAAATAAACCAGTAGTTAGAAAAATTTATAAAATGTTATTCTTTTTTGCTATCGCTGGTGTTGGAGTATGGTTTTATACAGTTAGTCAAACTTCAGGGATGATTGAAAATAGATATTTGAATAAAAACGCGGCTGGTGTAGAAAAAGAAGATATCACTACTGGTCGTGGAGATTTGATAGCAATTGAACTACAAGCCTTTTTTGAAAATCCGTTTTTAGGAATTGGAGTAGGAAAAAGCAAACAATATCGACTAGACAGAACTGGTACCCTTGCCGCATCTCATAATGAAATGAGTAGATTGGTTTCTGAGCATGGAGCGTTAGGAATCCTTTCTTTTTTGATTTTGTTTTTCGCCCCATTATTACTTCGTTTGCAACTGCGTAATAATATTTATTTTTACTCTTTTTTCTTATTATGGTTGTTAACAATTAATCACTCAGCTATGCGAATAGCTTTTCCTTCTTTTATTTATGGATTAAGTTTGCTAGATATAACTCAGAATAAAAAAAAACTGAATGAACAAAAAATTAATACAATTTCAAAATGATTTTATATATAGGGAATAATATAAAATCAAAAACTAATAATGTTACTTATATGATGACTCTTAGTAACTTGTTAAAAGGCGAAGGCTATGAGTTATTGATGACATCTTCAAGAAAAAATCAGGTATTAAGAATATTAGAGATGCTTTTGAGTATAGTAAAATATAGGAAAAGCATTAGATATATCCTTATTGACACCTATAGTACACGTAATTTTTATTACGCTCTTGCGTGTAGCCAGTTGTCAAGGTTGTTTAATTTAAAATATATTCCAATTTTACATGGAGGGAATTTGCCTAGTAGATTGAATAGTTCTGCTAAATTTTGTGACTTAATTTTTAAGTATTCCTATAGAAATATAGCTCCATCAAATTATTTAAAAGATGCTTTTGAAAATAAGGGGTATGAAACTATATTCATTCCTAATGTGTTAGAGATAAACAATTATAAATTCAAAAAAAGAGAGGAGTTCACTCCAAAATTACTATATGTACGTGCATTTGATAAAATATATAATCCACAGATGGCAGTTTATGTATTATCAGAATTATTAAAAAAACATCCATCTGCAAAATTATGTATGGTTGGTCCTGATAAAGATGGATCCTTACAAGAATGTAAAAATTTGGCTTTGTCATTAAATGTTAGTGAATCTATTGAATTTAAAGGATTATTGTCAAAAATTGAATGGCATAAACTGTCGGAAGAATTTGATATATTTATTAATACGACAAATCTTGATAATACACCTGTAAGTGTTATGGAAGCAATGGCATTAGGTTTAGTTGTAGTTTCTACAAATGTAGGAGGTATACCTTATTTAATTAATAATGGATTTGAAGGAATATTAGTAGCTCCAAACAATACTGATAGAATGACAGTCGCAATAGACAACATAATTATAAATACGGAGTCTACTCAACAATTGGTTTTAAGCGCTAGAAAAAAAATTGAATCCTTTGATTGGAGTAAAGTAAAACAAAGTTGGATTGATATTTTATAGGATATACTACATATAAAATCGATAACAAGAAGCTCAAAATGCTTATTATAGGCTATATTTACTGTCTCTAAAAACATATATTAATGTCCGAAAGAACTAACCTTCATTTTGAGTTATCTGAACGTAAATTGTTATTGCGTTTTCTTGATGTGAGCCTGGTTTTGTTAGGATTACATTTTGTAGGAAGTGTTTTTGAATTCGATTATTTCACCATTAGAGAAGATAAATGGATTTGGTCATTATTATTGGGGTTTTATATCCTTTTTTTTGGCTCAGTATTTGAAATTTATCATTTAAAAAAATCAAGTAACTTTTTTAAAATATTAAAAGGGATTGTAGCAACTAGTTCTATTACAATATTAGTATATATTTTAACACCATTTTTTTCTCCAGAACTTCCAGAAAGTAGAATTCAAATCATTTATTTTTATATATCTATAATCATATCAATGTCAATTGGACGATTAGCTTATATATATTTAATTAATTCTCCAATATTTAAAAAAAGTATATTATTAATTGCTGATGGTGACTTATTTCAAGGGATTGAGAATGATTTAGCTATTGCTGACGAAAATTATAAGATTAAATATTTCATTAATACAAATAATGACTCTAAAGAATCTCATACTGATAAGCAAGTATCATCTGAAAAATTAAAAGAATTTGCACAAAAAGAAATTCATGAAATTGTAGTAACCCGTAGCTCAAAATTTTCTTCATCTGAATTATACAGTGATTTATTAGATTTATTTAATCAAGGTCAAGTTATAAAAGAGTATTCTGAGGTTTATGAAGAGCTTTCAGGTAGGGTTTATATTAGTTTTAAAGACAAAGATTTTTACAAGCAGTTTCCGTTTAGTCAACATAAAGTAAAGCCTATATATAGGCTTGTACATCGATTTTTTGATGTATTGATAAGTATAGTAGGTTTATTAAGTTTATTATTAATGATTCCGTTTTTAATGCTAACAAATATAATAGCTAACAAAGGCCCATTATTTTATACTCAGGAACGTGTTGGTAAAAAAGGGAAGTTATTTAAAATATTCAAGCTACGTAGTATGGTCGTGAATGCAGAAAAGGATGGTGCGGTTTGGGCTGATAAAAACGATTCACGAGTTACTGCATTTGGTAAATTTTTAAGAAAAACCCGCTTAGATGAATTTCCGCAGTTTATTAATATATTGAAAGGAGAAATGAGTGTTATAGGTCCAAGGCCAGAACGCCCAATTTTTGTAGATCAGTTAGTTAAAGAAATTCCTTTTTACCCAACAAGGCATATTATTAAACCTGGTTTAACTGGATGGGCTCAAGTGAATACAAGTTACGGAGCATCAGTAGATGAAAGCTTATTGAAATTACAATATGACTTATATTATATTAAGCACAGGAATGTGTTCTTAGACTTAAATATTGTAATTAAAACGTTGAGTACAGTATTGTTTTTTAGAGGGCAATAATCTATTTAAAGTACTTGATTAAATAGATATATCTTACTCCTAGCACTATGAATATAGGTGTCATTCCATAAGCAAAGGCTTCAATTTTAAATATCCATACTAATATTAATGAAATAAGTAGTGATATTAAAAACTTAAAATAATTACTAATCCATTTGGGTGTGTTTTTACTTAAAACAACAAACGCTATAACTAAATTAGGGGCAAAGGCCCACAGAATATTTAAATTGTTAATGGTTGTTGTGTGGTCAGTTGCAAACCATAGTAATAAAGAGAACACTCCAGTCACCCCAGTAGTAAGTAAAATAATGAAATCTAAAATTTTGTTTCTTTTCTTCTTTTTATAGTCATAATAAGTGATCCAAATTATTAGTAAAGATATGATTGAAAGAATACAATATGGACTTAAAATTGAGAACCCTTGTTTGTTAGCTCTAGAATTATCTATAGCTAATATTGTGGAAGCTTCTTTTATTAAAGGTATACTGTTTATCGTTGCATTATTAAAGGCTTCAAAAATATATTTTGGTAAAAACTGATATTCATCAGTAGTAGCTTTAACATCAATTATAGAGCCAAGAGCAATATTTATTCCTACATTGGACCAAGTATTGTTTGGGACATTATTATTGATTAAATCACGCATGGTGTAAGATGTAGTTATGTGATTGTCTTTAATTACAATTTGGTTAGGAAACACCTCGTCTAAAACAGCTCTTATCTTTGTTGCGCAATTATTGTAGAAAAAATCATACTGATAAGTAGCGTTTTCTGGCTTTGCGTTGTTTTCTAAAAATAAGATTAGTTTTTTTCTTTGTTCAAAAGATAAGTTTAAAACCTGTTTTTTTACTTCTCTATTTTCATATTGGTATTGTCGAAGAAAGTAATTATAAGGAGTTTTGTCCAATTTGTAAAATAATTTTCCTTTAGCGAAATTGGTGTAAAAGTTAGGCTTTGTAAAATCAAAAACACCATAATTGTATACTACATCGTAATGCTTATTAAAATCTTGAATTCTAAAGGCACTATGACCAAACTTACTATATAATTCATCACCAGGGCCACAAGTAAGAACGGAGATAATTGTATTGTCAGAATAAGGTATATTTTGAGAAAAAGTTGCCCAACTTAGAAAAAGGAATAAATAGCAATTGATTTTTTTTTGCATCTTTTAAAAGATAAAATTACTTTTTACTGAAAATACTCCAATCCAATTTTAAAGAAAAAATATTGGAATAAAATGTTTCATCTGTTTTACCAATATTAGTTAAAGAGTAATCAACATATATTCCTTTGTAGTGAAAGCCTAAACCCAAATTTGGTTGTACATTTAGTTTCTCTCCACCTTCAAGTTGTGCTACGTTTTGAAATTTTCCTACACCACTTCTTAAAAACACTAAATTATTATAGCCTAGTTGTAATCCTAAAGCAGGAGTAATACTAGCGAAAGAGGAGGATATAATATCGTTTGTTTCTGCAAATCGTATGTCAAAATCTAATTCAGTTAATAAGGAAAGTTTGTGTTTAAATTCAAATGTACGCGCAATACCTAGCTGTACTTTTGGTAAAGTAATTTCAGTATCTTCAGGTACTTCTTGACTCTGCCCTGTATTAGTATATACAGAGGTAGCTTGAATGTCTTTTAATTTATCAGCATCAATATCCCAAGTATTAAATGTTGTAGTAATATCACGAGCCATTAAACCAACAGTCCATTTTTTATAATCATATTGAAGTCCAGCATCGAAACCAAAGCCCCATGAATTCGCAAAATCACCTATAATTCTTCTTAGAATTTTTATGTTAGCACCAAATCGTAAGTTTTCGATTCCTAAACTCCTAGCATAAGAAAATGTAACTGCGTAATCAGCTGCTGAAAATAAATTTATTCTATTATAATCAATTCCTTGATCATCAATTAATTTAGTTGTATCAAGTATATCATCTACACCAAAACGAATTAAAGATATTGCGAACGCACTTTTTTCATCAATAGGCATGGCGAATGCTCCATAATCATAGCTTGCAATATTTGCAAAATAGTTGGCGTGCATTAAGGAAGCTTGTTTTCCTTTTAGTTTTAATAAACCAGCAGGGTTCCAATATCCGGAATTGACATCATTACTGCTAGCAACTACTGCACTTGACATACCAAAAGCTGCAGCGTCCACACCAATATTTAAAAATTCATTGGAATATTTTCTAGTTACTTGTGCATTCATACAAATGCAAAAAAGGAATGCTATTAGAAATAATATTTTCTTCATTTTTTATAAAATAGGAAACAAAAATAAGACTTTCATGCACTAATTAAAAATTAGGGCACTAATTAAAATCTATGAACATTGTTTTAGTTAAATCTGTTAACATTGTTTTAGTGAATCTATTAACATTGTTTTAGTTGAATCTATCAAACTCTGATTATAAAAGATTATTGCCTAACATCAAGTATTTTAAACGAATATATGGGTGTCTTGTCGAAATTATTCTCAGATTGAAAAGACTTAACCTACTTTTGTAGTACCCAAAATTAACCCTTACTTCGAATTAATTACTTTAACCTTAAAATTTTATTTTTATGAAAAAAATTACATTATTATGCGCAATGCTACTGTTTAGTATTGCAGGATTTTCACAAAACATTATCATTGGTACAGGAACTGACCTGACAGATGGTACAGGATCTGATCCTGTAGATGGATATTATAATTCATTTAAATATCAAGTAGTCTACACTGCTGCAGAGTTAAGTGCATCTTTAACGCCTTATGATGAAATAACCGGTTTAGGTTTTTCAGTATCTGAAGATTACGCAGGAGGAAACCTTCAGGGGTATGAAATAAAAATGGGACACACATCAGCGACTGAATCAGCGGCACATGATGCATCAACTACTTCAGTAGTAAAAAATGCATTTGATTACGATCCTACAGCCACAGCAGCTGGTGTTTTTGATATGATTTCTTTTGATGCCAACTTTATTTGGAATGGAGTTGATAATGTTTTAGTTGAAATTTGTTCGGCAGGTCAAAATGCATTTTCATCACCATACGGAGGAGTTAGAACAACAACTATAGCTAACGGGTCAAGGAATAGAAGAGTTGATGGAAGTTCAGCTTGTGGGCTTGATACGACTGGTATAAATGGAAATAAGCCAAATATTCAGTTTAATTATATTGACGGTACGCCTCCAGCTTGTATAGCGCCTAATGGTCTAACAGCTGGAAATATAATGACTACATCTGCTGATTTAGGTTGGACTTCTGGAGGAAGTGGAGAAGCTACTTGGGATGTAGAAGTATTACCAGTAGCTAATGCTGCAACAGGAACACCTACTGATACTGGAGTAGCAAACCCTTTTAATAAAACAGGATTAACTGCAAATACAGCATATAAATTTTATGTTAGAGCTAATTGTGGTGGAGGAGATAGTACTTGGTCCGGACCATTTAACTTTACAACACCTTGTGATGCTTTAAATGTTCCATTTACTGAAACGTTTAATTCAACTTCAACTACACAAAATTGTTGGAGTATTTTAGATAATAATACTGATGGTGATCAATGGGATATGGATTATGCAACGAATCCACAAGAAGGTGATGAAGTTGCAGTAATTTATACAGATTTTAATGCTGGAAACAATGATGATTATTTAATTTCTCCAGGTATAATTTTAACTGGAAATGAAAGATTAAAATATCAATATAGAGTGCAATCAGCTGGTGAGCCAGATGATTTTGAAGTTTTATTGTCTACAACAGGTACCGCTCCTGGAGACTTTACTAATACATTGGTAGCAAGTGCTTCATATTCAAATATTGGATATATGGAACAAGTGGTAGATTTATCTGCTTATACTGGTACTGTATACGTAGCTTGGCATGTACCTAATGGAGGACCTGATGGTTGGAGATTATATATAGATACAGTTGTTTTTGAAGCTATTCCATCTTGTTTGGCGCCTAATACATTAACTGCAGGGAATATAATGACTACATCTGCTGATTTAGGTTGGACTTCTGGAGGAAGTGGTGAAGCTACTTGGGATGTAGAGGTTTTAGGAACTGGAGTTGCGGCAACTGGAACTCCTACAGACGTAGGTGTAGCGAATCCATTTAATAAAACAGGATTAACTGCAGCGACTACTTATGATTATTATGTAAGAGCTAATTGTGGAGGTGGAGATAGTGTATGGATAGGTCCGTTTACATTTACAACGTTATGTGCTACAATTACTCCAGCTTACACAAATGATTTCACAACTTATCCAGCAAATTGTTGGGAAGAAGGAAATGATACAGATGTAGCAACAGGATCTAATAATACAGATGGGGCATGGGGAACGACTGATTATTTAAATACTCCAGCGACTAGTAGAGGTGCTAAAATTAATTTATGGAATACAGGTGATCAAGATTGGATAGTTTCACCAACTTTTGATTTATCGGCAGGAAGCTATGGAATGGCCGTAGATGTAGGAGTTACTGATTATAATGCAGCAGGTGATGATACAATGGGGAGTGATGATGAAGTTCAAGTATTGATATCTAATGATGATGGAGCAACTTGGATTAATTTAGAAACGTTTAATGCCGCAAATGAACCAGTTTTTACTGGAGTTACAAGAATATATGACTTAGCTGCATACACATCAGCAACTACAAAGTTTGCTTTTTGGGCAACAGAAGGAGCTGTAGATGATACAGAAGACTATGATTTCCATATAAGTAACTTTAGAGTAGATTTACATGGTGTTTTAGGTGTAGAAGAGTTAAAACAAATTGAAAAATTTGTAATTTACCCTAATCCTGTTAAAGATATATTAACAGTTTCTGCTATAAGTGAAATTAAATCTTTATCAATTGTTAATATGTTAGGGCAAACTGTAAGAACAGTTAAACCTAATAGTAGAAATTATCAATTAGATTTTTCTGATTTAACTTCAGGGATTTACTTTGTAAAAGCTTCTGTTAATAGTACAGAAGGTACTTTTAGAATAGTTAAGAAATAAGTTTATCACATATTTTTTAAAAGCTCGTGTTTTATAACACGAGCTTTTTTATTTTTGTAATTATGGAAATTAAGTATTCGTTTATCATACCGGTTTATAATCGTCCAGATGAAATTGAAGAGTTGTTAATTAGTATGACAACACTTCAATTCACTAAACCATTTGAAATAGTTGTTGTAGAAGATGGTTCTACATTATCTTCTGAGCATATGGTGGCTAAGTTTTCGGATAAACTGAATATTAGCTATTATAAAAAAGAAAATTCAGGCCCAGGTGATTCTCGTAATTATGGAATGCAAAAAGCAAAAGGGAATTACTTTTTAATTTTAGATTCTGATTGTATTCTTTCTGAAAATTATTTAATTGAAATAGATAAATCGCTAAACAAAAATTATGTAGATTGTTTTGGAGGTCCAGATGCGGCTCATGAATCTTTTTCAGATATTCAAAAAGCAATTAATTATGTAATGACATCATTCTTCACTACTGGAGGTATACGTGGAGGAAAAAAGAGTGTAGATACATTTCAGCCAAGAAGTTTTAATATGGGGCTATCACGGGAAGCATTTGTAGCTACTGGTGGTTTTGGAAAAATTCACCCTGGAGAAGACCCTGATTTAACAATACGACTTTGGAAGAGTGGATATAAAACTAAACTGATTCCTGAGGCCTTTGTTTATCATAAACGTAGAGTTTCATGGAGTAAGTTTCATATACAAGTGCAAAAATTTGGAAAATGCCGACCAATATTAAATCACTGGCATCCAGAAACAAAAAAAATAACCTATTGGTTTCCAACACTTTTTGTTGCAGGAGTATTGTTTACTATAGTTTCAATGTTATTATCGAATTATCTTTTTGCTTTGCTAATGGGAGTTTATATTATTTTAATTTTTATTGATTCAAGTATAAAAAACAATAGTGTTAAAATTGGTGTATTGTCTGTATTAGCCTTGTTTATCCAGTTTTTCGGATACGGATTTGGTTTTTTAGAATCCACAATTAAAATTAGTGTGTTAAAGCAAAAACCACAAGAAGCTTTCCCTTATTTATTTTTTAAATAGAAAAGACTATTTTTATACTATAAGCTATCACTAATGAAATATAAAAATGGTTATTCATATATACTAAAAAAAAGCTCAAGAGCTTTTACAGTTGCTTTGTTGGCTTCTTTTTTTATATGGGTGTTGATTAACTTGTCTAAAACCTATGAAAAAACCGTAAAGGTTAAGGTATTGTATGATAATGTAAGTGATAGTAATTTGGTGAAAAGCACCGATTCTGTATTGCATATAAAAATTTATGGGTCAGGTTTTTCATTATTGAATAAAGAATTGGAAAAATTAGAATATTCAATAGATACACAAAATAATAATAATCAGTGGAATTGGAATATAAATGATTATCAATTTAAAGCATTATTCCCCAATAGTATTAAAGTGCTTGATGTTGATCCTAAACAATTAAATTTTGAAGTAACCACACTGGCAAAAAAGAAAGTACCCGTAAAATCTCAGATAAGAGTTCGTTCGAAATTGGGTTATGGTATTACGAATTCAAGCTTTAGTATAGATTCAGTCTTGGTTTATGGAGAGTCATCAGTTATAAATAATATTTCCGAAATAGAAACAGATAGTTTAAAATTTGATGATGTTTTTGAAAGTATATCAGGTGAAGTTTTGTTGAAAAGCGAAAATAATAATGTGAAATTGGAACATCTTAGTGTAAAGTATACTTATAATATAGAAAGCTTTACGCAAGGAGCTTTTCAATTGGCTATTCAAATTAAGAATGTCCCAAAGGATAAAAAAATCACCATATTTCCGAAACAAGTTAATATACAGTTTCAATCTCCATTATCATTATTTAGCTCCTATAGAGAAGAGGGGTTTGGTGTGTATGTTGATTATAATGATATGAATAACTCTAATATTTTACCAATCCATATAGAATATACGCCAGAAGGAGTTAGAAGTGTAAAAGTGTTAAAAAAGTCAGTAACGTATTTACTTATAGAATAATGATAGTAGGATTAACAGGTGGTATTGGAAGCGGGAAAACAACAGTTGCAAAATTATTTTATAAATTGGGAGTGCCTATTTATGTTTCAGACATTGAAGCAAAAAGGATAATGATTACTAATAAAAAAGTAATCACTGAAATTAAAAACTTATTAGGTGACGCTGCTTATAATAGTGTAAATGAATTAAACAGAAGCTACATTTCTGAAAAGGTATTTAAGAATAAGTCGTTGTTAAATGAATTAAATTCAATTGTACACCCGGCAGTTGCCGAAGATTTTTTGAACTGGTATAAAAATCAGGAAACTGAATATGTAATTAAAGAATCCGCAATTTTATTTGAATCTGGAAGTTTTGAGAATTGTGATTTGGTAATTACCGTCACTGCACCTTTAGAAGAGCGAATTAACCGAGTAGTTTTGCGTGATGAAGTAACTAAAAAGCAAGTACTACATAGGGTCATGAATCAATTAAGTGATGAAGATAAAATTGATCAATCTAATTTTATAATTAATAATAAAACACTTGAAGAGACTAAAACTCAGGTTGAGAAAATTAACACTCATATTCTTAATATAATAGGAAATAATACTTCATTTTAACATTTCTGTTAAGTTTTGGTTAAAATTAATTAAAACTCCTGCTGAAAAAACTATTTTTGAACAATGGGTAAAAAAGTATTTGTTTCATTGGTAGCTTTAATGAGCTTATCTCTTATAGGAATAATATTTGTTCAGAGTTATTGGATAAATACTTCTATTGAAAATAGAGAAGATCAATTTGCTACAACAGTGATTCAAATTTTAGAATCAACCTCAAAGAAAATAGAAAAACAAGAGCGTAATAACTATTTTAATAGATTAGAAAAATTAATTGATAGTTTAGGTCAATTACCAAGTCAGACGGTTATATCTGAGTTGAATGTTATCCAAAAGGATAGTAGAACCAATGAAACATTTTTGCATAGAAGTGGTATTATTGAGGAGAATTATAAGGTTTCTACAAGTGAATATTTTGAAGGGGCAGATAGCGATTCAATAACTTTAAAGAAAGTTTACGGAAAAAGTGAAACTACTTTTTTTGATGAGTTAGGTATAGATCAATCTAAAGTTACCTTACAAAAACGTATTGATCGTGTAAATCAATTACCTGAATATAGTATACTTCAATTAGAAGAAATATATAAATTTTTAGCAAATAAAAAACCAATTCATCAACGATTAGATTACAAACAAATTAATTTAATTTTTGCTCAAGAATTATTCGATAAAGGATTAAATTTAGATTATGAGTTTGCTGTTTATAGTAATGATTTAGCAACTTCAGTACATTCTGAAGAGTATGAATTGTTAAAGAATATTGAATACTCAACAACAATTTTTGAAGACAATGTTGAAGGGAATTTTAATTTAAGATTAACTTTCCCTAATAAAAAGAAATTTTTATTAGGGAAAATGTTATCAATGGTTATTCTATCAATTTCTTTTACAGGAGTAATAGTTTTACTTTTTGCTTTTGCATTGTATCAGTTGTTGAGACAGCGTCAGATTTCACAAATAAAAACGGATTTTATAAATAACATGACGCATGAGTTTAAAACACCAATTGCAACTATAAACCTTGCGTTAGATGCTATTAGAAATCCCAAAATAATGAGTGATGATAGTAAAGTAAAACGTTATTTACGTATGATTGGTGAAGAGAACAAACGTATGCACGCCCAAGTAGAAAATGTACTACGTATTTCAAGATTAGAAAAGAAACAATTAGATATAAAGAAAGAAAAATTTGAATTGCACGACTTAATTGAAGATGCTATCCCGCATATTGAGTTAATGGTTGAAGATAGAGGAGGAGCAATTAATATAAATTTTGAAGCTAAAACATCAACAGTGTTAGTAAATGAATCGCATTTCACTAATGTTATTGTAAATATATTAGATAATGCAATTAAGTATTCACCAGAAGCTCCAGTAATTAATGTGTTTACTGAAACTGTAAGGAGTTCAATTGTATTGAAAATTTCAGACCAAGGAAACGGAATGTCTAAGTTTGTACAGAAGAAAATATTTGAAAAATTTTATAGAGAACACACCGGTAATGTACATAATGTAAAAGGACATGGTCTTGGATTGGCTTACGTAAAACAAATTATTGATGATCATCAAGGGGAAATATTTGTTGAAAGCGAAAAAGGCAAAGGGACAACTTTTATTATTAAATTACCATTAATATAATAACTTATGGAAAAGGCACAAAAGAAAATATTATTAGTAGAGGATGACCCAAATTTTGGTTCAGTACTGAAAGATTATTTATCTCTTAATGATTATGATGTCACTTTGGCTAAAAACGGAATGGAAGGGTTTGAGAAGTTTAAAAAGGACAATTACCATTTGTGTATTTTAGACGTAATGATGCCATATAAAGATGGCTTTACTTTAGCTAAAGAAATTAGAGAACGTAATAAAGAAGTGCCAATTATCTTTTTAACTGCAAAGGCAATGAAAGAAGATGTATTAAAAGGGTATAAGGTTGGGGCAGATGATTATTTAAATAAACCTTTTGACTCAGAAGTGTTGTTAATGAAAATTAACGCGATTATGCTCAGGAAGGTAAAAGATTCTATAGCTGATAGCTCAACTTTTGAATTTAAAATTGGTGCATTTGATTTAAATTCAAAGCTTCGTTTTTTAACTATTGGTAAAGAGGAACCTGTAAAGTTATCTCCGAAAGAAAATGAATTATTACGTTTGCTGGCATTACATGAAAATGATTTGATGTCAAGGGAGTTAGCATTAACAAAAATATGGAGAGATGATAATTATTTTACGTCTCGTTCTATGGATGTGTATATCGCTAAATTGCGTAAGTATTTAAAGAAAGATGAAAATGTAGAGATTTTAAATATTCACGGAGAAGGATTTAGACTTGTAGTGAATAAGTAAACTATTTAAATCAATAAACTAAAAAATCTCGAGCATTACTATTACTCGAGATTTTTTAGTTTATTGATTTAAAACTTCTGAAAGCCAATCTTCAGATTCATAACCGAAAAGATTATGTTTTTTAATTAATTCTGAAATACCATTAGGAAGCATTTTTTCCCATCCCTCTTCATTGTTTTCTATCATTTTTAATACTTTTCTTGAGTAAATATCAAGAATATTTTTATCTGCATTTTCAATATCAATCAATTTTCCGTTGTACTTAAAGAATTTGTAAAGATCCTTCATTCTTGGGTGTACCTTGATATTGTCAATGGTCATAAAGCTTTCGTCTTCATTTCTGAATGGGTAAACAAATATGCGTAAGTCACTACTTCCAAGTCTTCCAAAGGCTTCTAATATTCCTCCTGGTAAGTCTCTGTAGTACTTTTCATCAAATAGTTCTATTAAATTCAAGGCTCCCATTGCAAGCCCTATACGCCTTTTTGTATACGAATTAAAGTATTGAGCAACTTTATAATATTCTTGAAAATTTGAAATCATTACTGTATGCCCTAATGAGCATAATAATTCAGCTCTATCTAAGAAGTCTCTTTCGTCAATTTCACTTTGCCCATCTTTAAGGTTGGATAAGGTGATCTCAAATATAACCTCAGTTTTCTTCTCGTCTACCTTATTATCATTAATAAACATTTCATATGTTTTTTTAAACATATCCATATTCACCTTTGTTACCGGTCTAAAGCTACCTCTTAAAGCAAGGATATTTTTCTTATATAAAATTTTAGCAGCTAACAAGTTTTTTCCTTCAGAGCTAAACATTACGGCATCAGTCATACCGTGCTTAACTAACTGTAAACTCATTAAACGATTATCTACATTTTTAAATAAAGGCCCAGAGAAATTAATTGTATCAATTTCTATTTGATCTTTATCTAAATGATCATATAAATATTCTAATAATTTTTTAGGATTGTTATGTTTATAAAATGCACCGTATATAAGATTTGTTCCTATGACTCCAAGTGTGTTTTGTTGTAAACGAGCATCATTTTCTTTAAAACGAACATGTAAAATAATATCACTAAATTCATCAGTAGCATTTACTTGATAGCGTAGTCCGATCCAACCATGTCCTTTAAATTTTTTAGCAAAATCAATAGTAGCTACGGTATTTGCATACGTGAAAAATAATTTATTTGGGTGTTTGTCTCTAGAAATTCGCTCTTCTAATAAACTCATTTCATGATCCAACATTTTCTTTAATCTTGGTTCAGTTACATAGCGCTTATCATTTTCGATACCATATATGGAATCACTAAAGTCCTTATCATAGGCAGACATAGCTTTGGCTATTGTCCCAGACCCCCCTCCAGCTCTAAAAAAGTTACGAACAGTTTCTTGTCCAGCTCCAATTTCAGCGAAAGTTCCGTAAATATTCTCATTTAAATTAATACGTAGCGCCTTGTTTTTCAGAGAAGGTGCAGCTTCAAAAGCTTTATCGCCTTTTAGTTTAATTGTCATAGTTTCGTTTGAGGTTTGTCTCTATACTTACAAAAATAGTGAATAAGAGGTGTATCATAAAAAAATAGAGCACATATTTATGGATTTATAACTTTGGAGCTTTATTTTTTGGATTGCGAAACTTTTGTTGTACGTTGTATTCAGTAATAGTATAACTGAATTTGGTAATAATAAGATAGATGAGAATCACATTTTTAGGCACAGGGACATCTCAAGGGATTCCGGTTATTGGGAGTACGCATCCAGTATGTTTAAGTACGGATTATAAAGATAAAAGATTGAGGTCATCTGTTATGATTGAAATAGAGGATACAATTTTAGTAATTGATTGTGGCCCAGATTTTAGAGCTCAGATGTTATGTGCTAAACCTAGTCATATAGATGCAGTTTTATTTACTCATGAACATTCTGACCATACCGCCGGATTAGATGATATAAGGCCATTCTATTTTAATCAAGAAGGTGATTTTCAGCTGTATGCTCATCAGCGTGTATTTGAGTCGTTAAAACAGCGTTATTCATATATTTTTGAAACAGAGAACAAGTATCCTGGAGCACCTACGGTAGCTTTAAATACTATTGTAAATAATGTTCCTTTTGTAGTCAACAGTACTCAAGTTACCCCTATAAATGCGTTACATAATGGTTTACAAGTTTTTGGATTTAGAATTAAAAATTTTGTGTATTTAACTGATGTAAAAACAATTGAAATTATCGAAATAGAAAAAATAAAGAATGCCAAAGTGTTAGTGATTAATGCGTTGCGTAAAGAGTCTCATCACTCTCATTTTACTTTAGATGAGGCTTTAGCTTTTATTGAGTTAGTTCAACCAGAAAAAGCATATCTAACGCATATTAGTCATCAGTTAGGTTTTTATAAAGAAGTACAAAAAACTTTGCCAAAAAATGTATTTTTGGCTTATGATAATTTAAAAATAGAATTACCTTAAATCTTACCTATGAAAAAGCAACTATTCCTTTATTTATTTTTGTTAACCGCATTGTTATTATTGTTTGTTTTTGTGAATACAAAAAAAGACATGAAGGCTTATGAAGATAAAATTGATAAAATTGAAAATAATATAGAAGAAAAAGAAAACGCCTATCAAGATACGATAGCTAATTTAAGAATAGAAGCAATTGAGTTAGGAGATTTTTCATTGATTGAAGATGCTTATGCAATTGAACACTTGTATAAAGAAGGAGTAGACTTTAAAGAATTAATACCTCATATAGAAGATCAATTAATAAGTTTAAACCTTGAAGAAGGAGGGAATCCATTAGTGCCTTTTGCAGCAATGCATAGTGATAAAATGATGATTAATAGCATGAAGATGCTAAACCATAAGTGGATTATTGCAGATTTTTCTGATGGTAAATATTGGGGTCAAGTACTTATTGCATGTACATATAATGAAGATAAAACGATTAGCTTTAATACGAAAGAATCATTTTTATATCCTATTGATGTAATTGAATAAGCCTTTAAATAAAGGGTTAAGCACAAATGTCGTTAAAATGTCGGGTAAAAACCGCTATCAATTTGTTCAGTTCGGATTTACATTTGTTCTAAACTTAACAAATATTTGAATGAAAGAAGTAGGAAGTAAAATTAGAGAGATAAGAAAACGAAAAGGCTTGTCTCAAGAAGAACTTGCGGAATTAGCTAAAATTAATTTAAGAACAATTCAGCGTATTGAAAGTAATGCAAACGAGCCAAGTGGTAAAACTCTTAACTTATTATGTGAGGCATTAGAAATAAATCTTGAAGAATTGGTTGAGTATGGTAAAACAGAGGGTAAAACTTTTTTAACATTATTCCATTTGTCGGTATTATCATTTATGATGTTGCCATTGGGGAATATTATTATTCCTTTGATATTATGGCTTACAAAAAAAGATAAAATTGTTGGCTTAAAAGAGGTTGGAGCAAATTTGCTTAACTTTCAAATATTATGGACGGTAATACTATATGGGGTAGCTATTATTGGTGTTTTAGGTAAAATATCTCACACAAGAGGTTTTGGGTATTCTTTATACCTAATAATTGCTCTCCCTTTACTAAATATAATTTTTGCAATAGTATTTGCTATTAAAACAAATAGAGGTAATATGAATTGTTTTTATCCAAATTTTAAATGGTTACGAATAATTAGATAAAAAGTATCTTAATATAAAATGATCTACAATATTGTAGGTCATTCTTATTTTATACCTTTAATTCTATGGTAGAAAGAGAAGAGATTTATTTTGAAAATGATGTTAAATGGAGAAAATGGTTATCTAAAAACTATGACTCTTCAAATGGAGTGTATCTTATTTTATATAAAGTGAGTTCAGAGAAAATCTCTATGCGTTGGGAGGAGGCAGTTAGAGTAGCTTTGTGTTATGGATGGATTGATTCTACAGTGAAAAGTTTGGGTAATGAAAAACGAAGGCAATTATTTACTCCTCGAAAGGCTAAAAGTGTTTGGAGTAAGTTAAATAAAACTCATATAGAAGAACTTGTTGCAACAAATTTAATGCATTCAAGTGGTTTAGTAAAGATTGAAAAAGCAAAGATTGATGGTACTTGGACTGCTTTAGATGATGTTGAAAACTTAGTAATTCCTATAGACTTAAAACTTGCTTTTAGTATTAACAAACTAGCTTATGATAATTACAAAGCTTTTAGTAAGTCTTATAGAAAAGGATATTTATATTGGTTATATTCAGGAAAAAGAAAAGCTACACGAGAAAAACGCATAGCTGAAATTATAAAATTATGTGAGCTGAATATAAAAACTCGTGGATGGTAATTTTAGTTTATAACCTTTCTACTAACCAATTTTTAAATTCATGAAAGTTTTGTGGAGCAACACCATGACCTACAGGAAATTCTCTATAAGAGTTTTTAATATTCAAATTAGTTAAAAATCCTGGAGCTTTATTTGCCCAGAAATTCGGAATAACCTGATCGGAATTTCCGTGAGAGATATAAAACTCTAAGTCTGAATGATCTTTTGTAGTGTAATTATCAACTAGTATCTTTTCATTTAAGTAACCGCTTAAAGCAACTACATTTTTAATTTTTTCTGGGTAAGAAAGTGCTACAGCGTAGCTTAAGATAGTTCCTTGACTAAATCCTATTAATGAAATATTGTTTTTATCAATTGGATATGTATCTATTAGTTCATCAATAAAAGTCGAAATTAAATCACGTGACGTTTTTGCTTGTTCATCGTCAGAAAATTTTTCGTTATCAGAAGTAAAATGAATATCATACCAGCTGTGTCCGTAGGGTTGTAAATCATATGGGGCTCTTACAGATACTATAAAGAAATCATCGGGTAATTCATTCGCAAATGAAAATAAATCTTCTTCATTGCTTCCATAACCATGTAAAAGTATCAACAACGGTGCTTTTTCATTTGTTGTTTTCGCTTCTCTGATAATATGATGTAGTGATAATTGCTTAGTCATTGTTTTTATTCTTGAAATAATTATAAATCCAGCTTACTCCCATAACCAAACTGATTATTTGTAATATATCAGCATAAGGCCAGTGCATTAGTTTAAATAATAAACCTAGGATGTATATTGAAATTGCTAGATATAATATGGAGTGTTTTAGTAGTTTCATAATTATTGTTCTTCGCCAACCATTTTGAATAATTTTTGAAAGAATTTTCCTAAAAGAGGAATTGGAGTTGTGCTGTTATTTAAAGCAGACATAAAACCATAAAACCATAATATGATAAAGAACAGATAAAAAGCTCCTGAAATCATATCATTTTGGAAATTACTAACAAAAAATAGTATAAGATAAAATGCAAGTTGAATACCTAGCGCTTGACGTATATGAAAGTACGCAAACTTATCTCTATAGTCAAAATTCATAAAGAAAGCTATGATAGTTCCAAAAATGGTTAAGTATGCAACTGTTGCCGCTGTTTTTCCTTTATTGTTTTCTGTATTCATATTTTAATTAATGACTAATTGATTGTTATTGATAATCCCTAAAGCTTTTCCTTTTAAGTTTGCGCCTAAAAAAGCTGCGTTTTTAGAGCTTGAGTAAATATTGTCATTTGCAAAAACATATGTTTCTTTAGGATTGAATAAACTTAAGCAAGCTTTTTCTCCCTCTTTAATTTCTGAAGCTTCAATTCCAAATCTTGATTTATTTTGAGTAAGGATTTCAATAACTTTTTCAGTATCTAAAATTGTATTTAATGCTCCAAATAAAGATTCTAATCCGATACTACCAAACATAGCATGATCAAACTCTATTTTTTTATGTTCAATATCAATAGGTAAGTGATTACTGGTAACAAAATCTATTGTTCCATCCTGAATACCATTTAATAAAGCTTTTCGGTCAGTCGCTGTTCGTAAAGGAGGAAGTACTTTAAAATTGGTGTCAAAATCAGTTATTGCATCATCGGTTAACAATAAATTAAGTATTGAAACAGAACAGGTAATGTCTAATCCTTTTGCTTTTGCATCTTTAATTAAAGCAACTGATTTTGCAGTAGATATTGTAGGTATGTGTAATTTCCCTTCAGTGTATTCTAGTAAAAATAGATCTCTTGCAATTTGTAACTCTTCAGCTAAATTAGGGATTCCTTTCAATCCTATTTTTGTAGCATTCTCTTCTTCATTTACAATTCCTTTACCAGCAATTTTATTTTCTTGCGGATATGACAACACTAAGCCATTAAAACTGTGTGTGTATTGCAATGCAATTTTAAGCATGTTAGGGTTTTCAACTGCATGTTGGAAATCACCAAAAGCAACTGCCCCAGCTTGCTGCATATCATACAACTCAGCTAAATCAATTCCTTTACTACTTCTTGTTAAAGCTCCAATAGGGTGAATGTTAACTATATTTTGAAAAGCATTATTTTTAATAAAAGATACAGTAGTACTGTTATCAATTATAGGATTTGTATTTGGGTTTATAGCAATATTAGTAAAACCACTTAATGCAGCAGTTTTAAGTCCATTAGCTATTGTTTCACGTTCTTCAAAACCAGGTTCACCAAATGAGACTGAACTATCAAACCATCCTTGTGATACATAGAGGTTGTCAAATTTTATTTCTTCGTAATTACTATTATTTTTAATAGCATTGTCAATTTTACTAATAACGCCATTTTCAATAAGAATATCTTTGGTACTGTTGTGGTAAGGACTAGACTGATCTAGTATAGTTGCTGATTTAATCAGGAGATTCATTTAAAATATTTTAAAATGAGTAATTCTACTATTAAAAATAATATGGCAAAAATAACAAACCATTTCCAAAGTGTCCCTATTTGTGAAGCGGAATTTATTTCCTTTAAGGTGTCCGTAACTGAAGTTGCAGTTTTGATATGATTATTTTCTAATGTAGTTATTGTGTGGTATTCCCTAATACTTTCTGAATTGGTGTAATTATAAGCTATAGTGTGTCCAGTTGAGGTTTGTTTATTTTTTATAGCATAAATCCCAGCTATAGTAGGTTGATTGGTTGTTTGTAGGCTAACCTTAGTTGCTTTTATTTGCTGTATTGGAATAAAGTCAATATTGTCCTTTGAGATACTTAGCACATCATCTTTTTCAAGTTTTAATTCGAAATCTATATTGTTTTCATTACCTATTTGGTAATAAGGTATGTTGTTTTTTAATGTGCTTTTTGCAATATTGTATAATGTTGGGACAATTAATGGAGCTTGTTTAAAGTTTGTGTTAGAACTGTTTAGAGGAGCAGAAAACACATAGCTATTAGCTGTTTGAACTAGTAATGGATTTCCATTTTCAAAACTTAAAATTGTTGATACAAAGTTTTTTAATGGATAATATTTTTTGAAAAAAGGAAACTGAAAATTTTTAATTTCTTTTTCAAAAACACTAGAAAATATTGGGTGAGAAAAATGAATTTTAGTTAATCTAGTTTCGTTTTTATTAATAGTATTGAATGTATGTAGTAAGCTATTATAGTTTAAAATATCAATTTTATCAGCTGGAATACATAAAAGAGTACCACCGTTTTTAGTATAATTTGATAAATTTTTAATCAGCGCAATAGATAAGTTTTCTAGTTCATTTAATATGATTAAATGTTGTTGTTCAAAATTGCTATAATCTATTTTGTTTGGTGTTTGTTGGTTAAATTG
>Ga0209396_1000788_pt1 | contig 36597 bp, 36 predicted proteins | sample GOMGulsemesocosm_6_FD_184638 | JGI IMG/M metagenome (GOLD analysis project Ga0209396, IMG submission 184638) | Methane-oxidizing microbial communities from mesocosms in the Gulf of Mexico - GOM8C Gulf of Mexico (SPAdes) (version 2) | ecosystem: Environmental > Aquatic > Marine > Cold seeps...
CAGTTTGAAATGCCCAGCGGCCCAGGTGTACGGGTAGACAGCTGCGGCTACGCAGGTTTCACCACTAGCCCTTATTACGATTCATTGCTGGCCAAGGTGATTGTTTATTCTGGCTCAAGCGATTATCAAAAGGCCATCCGCAAGGCTCAGCGTGCCCTGCGCGAATGCCACATAACCGGCATAGATACCAACATTCCATTTTTGCAAAGCCTGTTAAATCAACCACAGGTGCAACAAAACCAGGTCTCTACCCAATACATAGATAACCACCTGCATACGCTGTTAGCGGCGGTAGAAACCCAGCAACCGCTTTATATTGCCAAGCAAGACACCACTGATGAAAAAAAGCGCGAAGCGGCGGCGGAATCTCTTCCTGATAATTGTGCAGCGGTGGTGGCCCCCATGCAAAGCGTGGTGGTGGAGTTGTGTGTAGAGCCTAACCAGCGCGTATTAATGGGCCAGAAAATAGCGGTATTAGAAGCCATGAAGATGGAACACATCATCACCGCCCCCGCCAGCGGCACCCTAAAAAGCCTGCATATTCAGGTGGGGGCTGCCGCCCTTGAGGGTGACATATTGGCGGTGATTGAAGTGTCTGGCGAGCAGGGCCAGAGCCTGTCGGAAGAATCGCAATTTAACATTGAGCTGGTGCGCAGCGATTTGCAGGAACTGTTAGAGCGCAAGGCCAAAACTCTGGATGAAGCGCGCCCCGAAGCCGTGGCCAAACGTCACAAGCGGGGCGGGCGTATGGCCCGTGAAAATATTACCGATCTGTTGGACGAGGGCAGCTTCCAGGAATATGGCTCGTTAACCATCGCAGCGCGGCGTAAACGTCGCAAAATCGAAGAGTTAATAGACATTAGTCCGGCCGACGGTTTAGTGGCCGGCACCGGCAGTATTAACGGTGAATTATTCTCTGAAGACAAATCCCGTTGCCTGGTTATGAGTTACGACTACACGGTCTTTGCCGGTACCCAGGGGGTGATGAACCATAAAAAAACCGACCGCATGTTGCGCCTGGCTAACCAGCAAAAAATTCCCTTGGTATTTTTCACCGAAGGGGGCGGTGGTCGCCCCGGTGATACCGATTACCCTGTGGTAGCCGGGCTGGATCTGGATACCTGGTCGTCCATGGCGACTCTGTCTGGCCTAGTGCCCATAGTGGGCATAGTGGCGGGCCGTTGTTTTGCCGGTAATGCTGCTTTGTTGGGTTGCAGCGATGTGATTATTGCCACCAAAAATTCAAACATCGGCATGGCCGGCCCCGCCATGATTGAGGGGGGCGGTTTAGGCTCTTTTACCCCGGAACAGGTAGGGGACAGCCAGGTACAATCCACCAACGGTGTCATTGATATTTTGGTGGAAAATGAGCAAGAGGCGGTAGCGGCTGCCAAAAAATATCTGTCGTATTTTCAGGGCACCATTAAAAATTGGCAGGCCAGTGACCAGCGCAACTTACGCCACTGTATTCCCGAAAACCGATTACGCTCATACGACATTAAAAAGGTAATAGAAAACATTGCCGACGTGGACTCGGTATTGGAATTAAGAGCCCAATTTGGCGTGGGCATAGTTACCGCCTTCATCCGCATCGAAGGGCGACCATTTGGTTTGATTGCCAATAACTCCAAACACTTGGGCGGTGCTATCGATTCACCAGCCTCAGACAAAGCCGCGCGCTTTATCAAAGTGTGTGATGCCTTTGATATTCCGCTTATTAGCCTGTGTGATACCCCTGGATTTATGGTGGGGCCCGAGGCCGAAAAGTCGGCCCAGGTACGACATTTTTCCCGCCTGTTTGTCACCGCCGCCAACATGAGCATACCCATGTTTAGCATAGTGTTGCGCAAGGGTTATGGCCTGGGCGCCATGGCCATGACCGGCGGTGGTTTCCATGCAGGCGTGTTCACTATGGCTTGGCCCACCGGAGAATTTGGTGCCATGGGCTTGGAAGGGGCGGTGCGTTTGGGCTTTAAGAAGGAGCTGGCGGCCATGGACGACCCAGTGAAACAAAAAGCCTTCTTCGACATGCTGGTGGCCAAGGCTTATGAAATGGGCAAAGCCACTAATATGGCCAGCACTCTGGAGATAGATGAGGTGATTGACCCAGCCGATACCCGTGCCAGTATTATTCGTGGCATAAAAGCTGCGGCTCCCGCCGAGCCAAGAGCGGGTAAAAAACTTAGGTTTATTGATACCTGGTAGAGGGTGCCCTTGGGTCAGTTTAGTGTTTTGCCTAATGGCATAATACTAAACGTGACCTAACGACTCAGCGTATCCCCAAGCACGGGGTTCTGCAGGGCGCATGTAGGAGGCTGCTTGCAGGCGATCTTTTAAGTAGGATTGTTGATACCTGCCATCGCGGGTCGCCCGCAAGCAGCCTAGTACAAATTTAGCGCTAACGTTAAATAAAGCGCGTTGTTACCGATACACTGCGCAGTTACAACCAACCTTAATATTGTTTAGAAAACCATTAGGCTATTTTCAGGCCAGACAAATCCCCAAATAACCCCGCCTTCAATCCACCAAAAACCGAACAAATTGTCAAATCTTCTGTTTCTAGATCAAGGTTTGATCGATTCTTAGTTGTTTTAGGTATTCCTTATTCCAAAAAGTTATAGGTGTGGTAGTGTGGTTGCACTTTTTGCGCGGTGTCACATTTTTTAGTTGCCCCTTTAGATATGGGGCAAAAGGCAAGACCTGACCCCGTAGCTTGTAAGTGCACCGTTTAATAGGGGAAAAAGGCAAGGCCTGGCCCCATAGCTTCTTTGGAGAGATAAATTGAAGGACCCAAAATCTGACCCAAAGGAATGGGAGCGATATTTCAAAGACATTGTCAGGCTTCACTATAGGCCTGCAAATTACCGGGATGTTCCTGATAAGCATATTGGTGATTTCGGAATTGAGTGTTACAGCCTGAATGGGCATGTTTTTCAATGTTACCTTCCGGAACAAACATCTGATATCAAGAAGTTAGTGAAGGCTCAAAAGGAAAAGATTAGAAAAGATATTGAAAAACTTGCTGTGAAAAATATCTTGCCACTAATAAAGCTATTTGGTGATGTTAAAATTTCCCGCTGGATATTAGCTACTTCTTGCAATGAATCTGCCGAATTAGCGCAATATTGTGCAGAAAAATCTTTAGAGGTTAGGCATCACAATATTCCATATATATCAAAAGATTTCCAAATACTTGTCCATACTGAGCAAGATTACCCTCAAGAAGTCTTAGCATTACGCCGTGACTTTTATCAGCTTGAAATAGGTTTTGATAATATAAGTATTGAAAAAGCTGGTGATTGGATTTCGAGTAACTCTTCATTTCTTTCTAAGTTAAGTTTAAAAATACCGAAAATAACTAGCAGTGAAGTAGATATAAATAATCGCTCGAGATTTATCGTGCAGAAATATCTTGAATATGAAAATCTATTAGAAACATTGAAAACAGAATGGACTGATATATATGAAGTTATATACAGCTGTATAAGGGTAAGAGAAGAAAATCTTGCAGGAAGATTCCTTGTTTCAAATGAGCTGCTTCCAACGGGTATTATAAAGGAAGAAATAGAAAAATTGAATAATGATATCGCAGGTAATGTTAAAACATTAAAAGGGTCGGATTTAGAAATAATTACATGGGGCGTAATATCTGACTGGTTAATTCGATGCCCACTGGACTTCTAAAATGAAAATTGAAGAATTAATTAATAGACCCTTCACTTTTAAACGTAGGGATGTACTTATTCCATGTGAATTTAGGCCTATGTGGAAGTCTTGTCTAATAATAGTGATATTTGGAATTACTGCTAAGAAAAATAAGTGTTCACTTAAGAAGTTACATACAGCATCTTGGCTAGTGAAAAGTGATGAGCACTTAAGTGATTTTATTAAATGGGCAGAAAAAAAAGTGCTTGTTACACCTGATGTCAGGTTTGATCCATCAATTGATAAAGCCGTAGATTTACTTGTAGGAAATAGAATTTTAATAAAGGCGGAAGGTAAGCTGGAAATTACAGAGCTTGGAATGGAAAAATTTAAGGGAATTGAAGCGGTTGGTGTATTTGTCGAAGAAATGCATAGACTTAATGTTTCAAATAAATTTTTATCTGAAGCAAGTGTTGAAAGGCTTCTTAGGGCGAATTGAAAATGTCACTATATATCAAAAGATTAAAAGTTATAGCGAGTACCATGGATGGGGATTATGGTGTTGATATCCCTTTTGAAAAGGGTCTTTTTATACTTAGAGTGGAAAATTCTCACGGTAAATCCACTTGTATGAATGCAATTGCATATGCATTAGGGATGGAGAAATCATTAGGGCAAAAAAATTCCAAACTGCCTTTTCCACCATCTTTAACAAAATCTATTGATAATAAAGATGGGATTGAAATTGGCGTACTGTCATCAAGAGTGTATCTCGAATTAGAAAATTCTAAAGGTGAAGTAGTTACTTTGTTGCGGCATATTGTTGGAGGTGACGGTGAAACTATAATTCACATGGCAAATGGTGAGTTGGATATGTTTTCACTGAATCCTAAAGTTAGTTTATTTTTACATAAAGAAGGTGATACAACGAGGGAGCGTGGGTTTTATTATTGGGTTGGTAAATTTGTTGGTTGGGTGATTCCAAATATACCTTTATATAATGGGAAAGATGCACCTTTGTATCCAGCAACATTTTTTCCTACATATTATGTTGAACAAAAGAAAGGATGGTCATCAATACAGGCTACTACACCTCAAGTCTTTAATATTAGAGATCCTAAAAAAAGAGCTGTTGAGTTTATATTAAACCTAGATGTTAATGATATTATTATTAAAAGAGCAAAGCTTAAAACTGCGATTGAAGAGGTTAATACTGCTTGGATAGTAAATTATAAAAAGGCCGAAGTAATTTCAAATAGGATTTCTGGGAAATTAACGGGTTTGATGGATAAGCCAGAGTCTAAGTTTGATCAATACAGGGTAGATTTCTCAATAAATGAAAATGATAGGTGGGAGTCTGTCCAGTCATTGATTACTGGCTTAAAAGAAAAACAACTTAGAATGTTAATTAGCGGTGAAAGAAAAAATGAAATAGAGGATGAAAATATAGAAGTATTGAAGAAAATAGAAGAGCGCCAGCGAAGTATAAATGAAATTGGAGAAAAGAATTCAGAGGTTAGTAGTGAGATTTCTTTTGTAGAGCATCAAATTACCGCAACAGAAAAACGAATATCATCCTTGGCTGAAGATAGAAGAAAGTATGAAGACTTAAAAAAAGTTGGTGAGTCGAATATATTTAATGGTGATGATATAGGGGAGGGGAATTGTCCTACATGTAGCCAATCATATTCAGATAACCTTTTAGATTCTTCAACCAATGAAAGCTTGATGAGTGTTGATCAAAGCCTTAATTATATTAAAGAACAAATTAAGACATTTAGTAGTGCACTTGTTAATTCAAAGTCACAGTATGAGTACAAAAAAGCAGAGTATTCTAAGAATTTAGTTTCTTTAGTTGAATTAAGGAAAGGGTTAAATGGATTAAATCGATCGGTTAGAAATACATCGGAGAGCATTATAGAAGACAAGCTAAGAGAGAAAATACAGCTAGAAAATAAGATAGAATCATATACAGATGCCGTTTGTGAATTATTCAAATTAAGATTGAAGTTTGATGAGCTTCATACTAAATACACTGACCTAATTGCTAAGCGAAGGAAAATGCCGGAAAGTTATCTTTCAGAAATCGATAATAAGAAGCTAAATTATTTGCAAACTCTATTGCGCGGCTATTTAAAGGAATATGGCTTTTCAAGTTTTAGCGCAGATAAACTTGAAATATCAAAAGACAATTACCTACCAACTAGAGAAGGGTTTGATATTGGGTTTGATACTTCCGCTAGTGACGGAGTGAGGATTATTTGGAGTTACCTACTTAGTTTATTTAGCCTATCGCTAAAGTTTGAAACGAATCATCCGAATTTACTTATGTTCGATGAACCAAGGCAGCAGGAGGCTAATAAAGTTAGCTTTTCATCTCTTCTTAAAAGTGTATCTAAAGCTTGCGGTGAAAAGGGCCAGATAATCCTCGCCACTTCTGAAGAAGTAAGTGTCTTGCGTGATTCATTGGTTGAAGAAAAATATACTTTAAAGGTATTTGAAAAAAATGATGGGAAAATATTGAGAAAGCTACATAGTTAACCTACGACCAGTACACACCGAGCTGCGGGGTCAAGCTGAGGGGAGAGGGTCAGGTCTTGCCTTTTGCCTTAAACGCACAAAACAAGGCCTGGCCTAGCATCGTTAATAAGCACCTAACAAATAGCTCCAACGGACAATTTGAAGCGTAACTTTTTTTTCGCTCGAAAAAACGTATTGCTTTAAATTTCTGCTGTGCAAGGCGTTAGGTCACACTGTCCATTTGGTATTCATAATGAGAAGCATATAAGTGAATAGTATTCGTAAATTAGCATCACAAACAGCTACAGCTCAAGTTTTCAGGTCGATGAATAGTGAACAAGAGAGACTTGATGTTGTTGAACAATTTAAAAGCATGCCCGACTCACAACTAGATATGGTCGGTTCCTATGCTGGTATAAGTAAAGATCACTTACCGCTATATAGAAAACTCGTTCGAGGTGAGAGCAACGATTTTACCGATGACCTTAACGATTTTCAGATTACGCTTCAGCCAGGTGACATTATATTGGTGACGGGCACGGCAGTCACATCAAAAGCACTAGTGAAAATTCAAAAACGTAGTTATCCTGAAGCTAAATCTAGTCATGTCATCATTGCACAAATGGACTTTATCTGTGTAGATGCCGTTCCAAAAATAGGAGTATCTCCAAGAGTCATTCCTGATCTACTAGCTGATGTGGAAGATGGTTGGCGAGTTATTCGGTTTGACTTATTAAATCAAAATCGCAATGAAAAAATAATGAAATCATGTTCATATTATCTTGAACAACCATACCGTATTTTACCAAGTAAGAAGCCAGCTAAAAATTATTCCTATTGCTCTGAATTGGCGCGAAAAATCTATTCGGATTCAGGTATCACGAGGACGGGTATACCACAAAATAGAATAATTAAGCCTTGCGACTTCGATAGAATAGCGGATGTAAGCAATAACTGGTCTGACGTGACTGACCAAGTTAAGCCATATCTTGATTTTTGTCTTGAGTACACTGACATTCTAAAGTTTATTGCTAAAACATACATACAAGGTATTGATTTAAACCGTAAACGATTCAAAGAAAGAGCCGAGGTTAAAAAGAGCGCTATAAAACTAAGAAAAGCAGGCAAGCTTACCAAAGAAGCTGCTAGCAAAATAATCACCGAAATAAATGAAGCAGAAAGTACGCTTAATTATAAGTTTTGGGATTACTCAAAACGCTAAGAAGGGCCTAACAAGAACTTTAAACGGAAAAATACAGTTGACTGTTTTCACTCCGTTGAATATTTCGCCAACTATATTTTCCGCTTAAGTAGGCGTTATGAGTTTATTCGAATATTGGGGTAATAAGTGAAAAAAGAAGCAAGTTTTAATAATCTATATAAGAAAATTGATGCAACATCAAAAACACGATTCCATAGTTCTAGAAGACTTAAGCAACACTCCAAGTGGTCAACTTATATAGTAGTGTTGATTTCTCTAGGTCTTATATTAATTTCATTGATGCAAGCATATGGACTTGGAAATAACATACAAAGCCCTCTTGTTGGCCTGATTCAAGCGTTTTCTGCAATTGCGGTGTTAGTGTATTCTTTATTAATTGATAAAAATGATTATTCAAGCCTTTCTGAAAAAATGCACTCCTGTGCATCACAATTAGGTGAACTAAAGCAAAAGGTTTACCCTCATCTCGATAATAAGTTTGATGAAAAAGTATATGTCGAATACAGAGAAGAATATCATTCAATATTAAAGTTATTTGAAACACATTCAACGAATGATTTTCGTGGTGATTACTTTAGATCAAAGCTAGAAATGCCTGAAAATTATATAATTAAAGATGGTGATTGGTGGATAATGAAACTAAAGATATACGTTGCATATTCTATTAACTTCATTTCATACCCAACTGTGTTTCTAATACTGTCATGGGTGTTGTGCTGGTTGTGGTTTGGTGCTGTCCCGGTGCCCTAAGGGACGAGGGACAGGTTGATACTCCCCCAGTTTAGCGGACACTCTAATTAGTGGACAATACCACCACGGGGTGAAAGATGACTAAACGTACAGCCTATACCAAAGCGTGCCATTCGAAGGAGAGCGGGGTCAAGTCTTGCGTTTTGCCTTAGCGCACAAAACAAGACCTGACCCTAGACTTTTCTAGACTTTTTTGCCCCTAGACTTTTTTTGACCCTCGACTTTTTTCGTTGACGTAGAAAACCTAATGGGTGACCCCCGCGCCTGTTTTGTGGTGAATCTATTGTACAATTTTTCCTGGCTGCCCTTTATATATTTGAATCATTGAGCCTGTTAACCATATCTGTTTGAGCTTAAAGCAGTGCCATTCAGACCTGAGCCTCGTGCCTTTGTTCAAGCTAATATTCATTCAGGCGAAGGGGCCGCGCAAGAGAATTTATTGAAAAACGCTATATCTATACTAGGATAAGAAGGATTTACTTTTGGTTTTCACTGAATTAAAAGGTAGTGTAGTCCAGTTTTTTGGCCATACTCAACAGATTAAAATGAGTAACCTACCTGAAGTAACCTTCATATAACAAGGAGAAAACAATGAGAGAGCTAGCTGTTGCCCTCCTTATGCTCTGTATGTTTGTTAATGTCAGTTTTGTATCTGCACTGGATGTGGATGACATTCAGTATTATACCGAAGAAAATGCCCCGGGAAATTTTACTGAAAACGGGAAGTTAAAAGGCATCGCGGTGGAGTTATTAGAACTCATCTGGAAGGATATGGGTTACCCGAAACAGAAAATTAGGATGGTTCCCTGGCCCCGTGGTTATGACGCACTTAAAAGAAAACCTGGTACGTGCTTGTTCGGTACCACCTATACCGTATCGCGAGATAAAGAAGAGCAGTTTAAATGGGTGGGCCCTATCAAGCCCAATAATATTGTTTTATTTGCCAATTCCTATCACAATATTAAGCTGAGCTCCCTTGATGATGCCAAACAGTATAAAATTGGAACGGTAGTAGACGATGTTGGCGAAGTACTCTTACTTGATAACGGTTTTGATCTGGCAACACTTGATCGTACCTCCAATGTAATTTCAAATCTCAAAAAATTAAGTACCGGACGAATTGATCTCTTTGCCAAAAATTCCGACAGTGTTATCTCCGAGATCAGAGCAAAAAAACTTAATATGGATGGGTATGAAATTGTGTGGACGTTAAGTGAACAAGACCAGTACTACGCATTTCATAAAGATACCCCCCAGGAACTCATTGATCGCTTTCAAGCAGCACTTGATGGACTGGAAGATAAGCGGCAAGAGCTGCTTAAAAAATATGGTGTCGTAAAATAAATTATGTCCTACCTTGGGCTCGAGAGTCAGGTTGATACTCCCCACCTTGTGATCAGACTTAAAAATTAACCCACACGCTTTAGACCAGCACGAGGGTCACCCATTAGGTTTTCTCCGTCAAGAGGCCGTTTAAGTTTCTTCCGATCACCGGGTGTAGGGCCGAGGGTCAGGTCTTGCATCGTGCTTCTTTCATATAAACGCAAAAAACAATAACTGATAATCATATAGGCAAGCCCCTCTAACAGCGTAAATTAATTTTGCTAAAAGCTAATCCAGGAAAAGGAGTGGGTTGGCTTTCTTTCATCTGATAAAATTAATTTTAATTATTAGTTAGCCCATAAACCTTATCCCGGTATTGCTTAATAAGCCCTTCTTCTTTCATGTTTTGAATAATTTTAGTTAGTTTAGGTATATATTGTTTATGCTTTCTATGTATGTAGAAGTAGAGATCAACGGATTCCATCAAACCAATGGGGTAAATCACACCTCCGAAGGGTACTTGTTTCAGCAAGGGTGAAATAGCATTGTGGCTGTCTATGTATAAATCAATTCGATTGCTTAGCAGTTTTTCAAGTGAGTGAAATGCACTTGAACTGTCGGTTAGGTATTTTTTATCAAGAACTTTAGTCAGGTTATATTCGGATATCTCCACGCCCCGCAAGTACTCCACATAATATTTTTTTCCTTTAAGGCTTTGCCAACCATTTAATGGCGTTTTAATTTTTGTAGCGTAGGCATTAATTTGCAAGGTGTGTACAAACTCATCAATTCTTACCAGGTTGTAATGGTTATTTTGATATTGGCGGATTCTGGCGGGCTCACCATCTACATTTCCTATGTCGGCCTCAAGGCTAGCCCTTTTTATTGGGAAGTATTCCATCTTAAGCTTAACGCCTGCTCGTCTAAATACTTCGCTGTAAATTAAAGCCCACCATTTAAAAAGATGGGTTTCACTGCGCCTGGGGGCGGCCATCAAAAAGGGCTTTCCTTGCAGGGTTGAAAAACCGGTCTGGTCTTGATCTTCCGCGGCCACTAAGGAAGAACAAATAATTATGGCCATCATTACAAGTTTTAACATTGTGTGAGTATTGGCGTATCCGTTTCTAAAAATCATGAAGTGAATCGCCTTTATATTAATTGGCCGAAGACCACCAGTATGTTTATAGTATATTAATACTCATTAGCAATTTAGCCAATAAATCTATACTATAAAAATAGCTGCTTATAACTAAAGGTAGATCCGCCATGTCACGCCCTATGCGCTTAGTTTCTTAATTAAAAGAAGCCCAATACCTTGTAGCACCTTGCGAATGATTTAAATATGACTGCCTTATTGGTGTGTGCTAGGCGAGAGGATCAGGTCTTGCCTTTTGCCTTAAACACACAAAACAAGACCTGCCCCTAGAGAACTTTAGCCAGCTAGCCCACCCCTTATGTCAGGCTAATAATCGATAGTGGTATTGTCGCCAAAATCGCTAATAAGATCAGTATCAAATGGCAAGTCAGCTTCTGCTTCATCAGGCAAGTCTTTAAAATCTGTTTCAGATTCTATTTGCATTTTAAGGTCTGGGTACAGCTGTCTTTCTGGCTCTAACAGACTTTCATAGGCGTGAACAAAATGAGTGGGGTTTATATTGCCACGCAAGACTTGTTCAAAAAAGCTGATGTAAATTTCAGGTCCGCTATTCTCAAAGGCAAGCAGTTTAAAAATTTTGTGGAAGTTATCTTTAATACTCGGTAGCCAGTCTTCGATCCGTTGACTTATCGCTACACCGTATTTCTTCTGGATGGTTGCAGTGGCTTCACTGAATTCATCGTTAAAAATATCGGCTTTATTATTGTAAGAAAGCAGCAGGGCTTTTATCTCATCATAATGTTTATGGCCAAGGTCGTGGCGCTTCATCATGGTCTCAAATATCGATAGCTGAACATCCGCCTTAATGGTCGCCTCATCGAGTTCAAGCAGGTCTATGGCTAAACCTGACAACGGATTTTTAAACTTGTCCGCTATTTGCTGCAGTAGCTTAACTTCTTGCTGTAGGGACATAAGTGTCGCATGAATCGATTCTATATCCTTGTGCTCGTTGTCGTTGTATTGGTAGTTCGTTAATAATATAGCGCGATTCGCGTCGGGGCCATGTGCCTTAAAGAGCGCGTTTACGTTTTCCCAGCCCTTGCGGAAACAGGTAAGAACCGTATCTTCTAGCAGAATTTTTTGTGCTTTAAGGGTATCGCCCTCACTTAGCTTTAACAGCCCAAGTGTCGTTACTCCCATCACAATAGCGCACGATTTTTTTAGGTCATGACTGATAACCGGTGAAAAAAAGCTCTTGGCTATTTTTAAAGACATGTCGACCAACAAGCTTTCTATAGTCGACATTTGTGCAGGCGTGATTAAGCCGCTATCAACGGCATCGCTGATCATCAATAATAAAAAGGGTCTAGTCCTGACTTTATCAAGATTCATCTGTCAGTCTCTCTTATAGTGGCTCGAACATGTCGTCGGTATCGCTGCTTATCTCGCCAACCCTGATGCTATTAGCCTGGGATTTAAGAATGGCTTCAATGTTATCAAGATTACCGTTTACAGACGTGTCAAGAATCGATTGATAAATTGACTCGCTAAGTGACTTTATCTTAAGCAGTAATTCTTCATCGCTACCCGATACCGGCTCTTCTTCAAAGTCGATAGATTCAAAATCAAAACCAATAAAAGGCAGTGACAAATACAACAGCCCCGTTTCAGAATGGTTGATGGCATCTAAAATTTCGGTTTGTCTTTCGTCGTCGTCAGCTCGGGTAAGAAATATTTGCGACAACATAGACTTCACTGAATCTTGTGCGGTAACCGCACCTTTTTCAAATTCACTCTCCCAATACGAAGGCTCTACATCCAGCATCTCTCCGATGGTATCTGGGTCCATCAACCATGCCGCTATTGACGGGATTGTGGCATCAAAATTCCTCACTATTTTAGCGACACTCATGATGTCTAGTTGAGAAATAACAGCGATCATTTTCTGATCGCCCTCGGTAGATGCAATATCTTCTAAAATATTACCCGCATTGCGACCACTCTCACGGGTTAGCGCAATGACTTTTTCAGCTAAAATGGCAACTTCTTGGCTCAAAATAAAATCCTGTTAATTCGGGTGGTATTAATAATCGCTAAATTCTGGCTGCTGTTCATATTCGTCCTGTTCTTCAGAATCGTCTATGTCGGCGTGAAACTCTTCTTTTGCCGCGCCTAAATCATAAAAGCAAAGCAGCAGTAACGCCGTTTTTAATTGCTCTTGGTACTTACTAGATAGTGTCGACAGTAAGTCTCGATAATTCTTATGTACGTTGACGCAGGTTTTTACGTCTTCCCACTGGGGTTCTGAGTCTGAACATAGCGGTAATAATTTAGCAGAATTCACTTTAACCACATGCAGTAAACAGATGGCGAGCTGGTCGGGCATGCCGTCTACAAATCCGGGTGTTTTGTTTAGCTGACCTAATAAACTATTAACATAGTTTTTAAATGCATCGGGATCTTCTGGGTCTTGATAAGATTCGATATTTTCAGTCAGCATTTGATAGTCGTCAGCCAAATAGGCTGGCACAGAAACAGTCTTAGACATATTTACTCTTAAGCATTTAAACAGTTAAGCATTTAAACATTGGTTCCAGAAGGACGCAGTGAACTCTTTCGGGTTCAAGACCTCTGTGTATTCTTGTTCAATGTATTGGGTTCGCTTCTTAGGGTCGGATAATACGCTGTACGACTCTTGAATGTTTTGGAAGCGTTCAATTGCATCTTCTGATGTATTTCTATCAGGGTGATATTTAGCGGCTAATCGTCGGAAAGACTTTTTAATATCCGCTTGCGAGGCTGATTTATCAACTTCTAATATTTCAAAATAATCCAAAATCATCTCCTGAATAGGTCATAGGGTATCCATCGCTTAGGGGTAAAGCTGAGCTTATGGATGGAATACGGGTTGTTAAAATGGAATGGATTATAGGTGAATGGGGATTTGGTGTCGACCATAGCGGTAGGTGTTGCCGCCGTTAGCTGCCAATCCTGATAGATCAGCAGTTAGTGGACACTATCGGTAAGATGAGAGGTGATCATTTCAGCTTAACCTCCAACAATGTTGCGCTTACTAGGCCATGATTATTCAAACGAATACACGCCTATTAAAATTAGGCATTTCCACAAGATAGCTAAACTCCCTATGGTGTAGAGACTTACATACGGTTAGGTTAAAGCTTTGAATAATTTTAATGATAAAGTGGTTTTAATTACGGGTGCTGGCAACGGTATCGGTCGCGCTACAGCGCTTGCTTTCGCTCAACAAGGCGCCAGTGTCGTGGTAGCCGACATCAATCAGGCTGACGGTGAAGAAACCGTTGCTTTGATCACTCAGACTGAGGGCGTTGCGACGTTTATATCTTGCGATGTGACCAAAGATCAAGACGTTAAAGCTCTGGTTGATGGCACGTTAGAAACCTATGGGAAATTAGACATAGCGTTTAATAATGCCGGTATCGAAATTGAACAAAGTAAGTTAGCCGATGGGGAAGAGGCTGTTTACGACAAGATTATGGATGTAAACGTAAAAGGCGTTTGGCGCTGCATGAAATATCAGATTCCGGCCATGCTTAAACAGCCGACTTCAGCCATCGTGAATACGGCGTCTATCGCAGGTTTGGGAGCAGCTCCCAAAATGAGTATTTACAGCGCCAGTAAGCACGCGGTAATCGGGCTGACTAAATCGGCTGCGGTTGAATACGGTAAGAAGGGGCTGCGCGTTAATGCGATTTGCCCAGCCGTTATTGATACTGAAATGTTTAGACGAGCCACTCAAAACGATCCTCAAAAAGAACAATACGTAAGAAGTCTTCACCCCGTTGGCCGAATTGGCCAGGCTGATGAAGTAGCGGCTGCGGTATTGTATTTATGTTCAGACTTAGCGGGTTTTACTACCGGTGTTGCTTTGCCTATCGATGGGGGGGCAACGGCTATTTAAAGTGATCGAACGGTGCTTTAGCTTATATTAGTGATAAGTTGCCGTCATAACTAAAGCATCTTTGCTGTTGAGTCACTGGATCAATAAATTTCAGCTCCTTTGCCAATAACTGCAAGGGTGCTGAATAGTTATCCGCGGAGTGCGGCTGTAAATACGGGTAGTATTTGTCATTCAGTATGGGCCAGCCCAGTGCCTGCATGTGAAGGCGTAATTGATGGGTTTTACCGGTAACGGGGTTGAGTTCGAATAATGCCTGCTGATTCGATTGTTCTACGCATCGAATGACCGAGTGGCTATTGTCTTGGCTTTTTATTCCACTGTCATCTATCCGCATCAGAAACTTTGGCTCTGACTGCACGATACGATTTTTAACTTCCCACTCTTGACCTACCAAATTTTCAGCGTCTTTATCAGCGTCTTTAATAGTAGCGATAGCCTGATAGGTTTTGTGTATTTGTCGTGTTTTAAATAAATCATGATACCGGTTACGGGTATCAGGGTTAACAGAGAACATCACCAAGCCAGCGGTCACTCTGTCCAAGCGATGTAATGTTTGTAAATCTTCAACACCGGTACTGCGACGTAAGCGATTTTGCAGGCACTCATTAACATAAATGCCGCCAGGTGTGACGGGTAGAAAGTGGGGTTTGTAGGCCACTAAAATATGCTGATCCTGAAACAGTATCGTTTCTTTGAGCGGAATGCAGGGCTCGATTTCAACTTCTCTGAAATAATAGACGCGTTGCTGCGGCTGAAAGGGTGATTGCTCTGTTATCAGAGAGCCGTCGTGCCAGTGCACTTTACCGTCTGCCATACGCTGCTGCCAAATTTGAGCATTGATGTAGGGGAATTTTATGACCAGGTATTCCAGCACAGTGGCGACGCCAGGGTTCGTCTGCGGTAAACTCAGCTTTGAAGGGCGCTCGGAAATTGCCATGTAGTGGTCCAAATTTTTGACTATAGCATGAGTTATATCGCGCTAGGCGTAATGCGTATGAAAAATAACGCGGAATGTGATGTTGATGGTCTGGCTATTTATTTTAGCGGTATTCAGATAGAATCCGCATTATTATTTTAGGTATTACATACCTAGAAAACACTAACGCTTGATTAGTGATTACTCCTTATTCATCTCTAACATGACTCAAACCCCATGACTGATAAAACGATAGCAACGCATAACGGTAACTTTCATGCCGATGATGTTTTCAGTATTGCAGCACTTAAGAATGTTTTCCCTTCTTTTAAGCTCGTACGTACACGTGATTTAGAGATTATCGGCAAGGCTGATCTGGTGATTGACGTGGGTGGTATTTATGACCCAGAAACGGGTCGTTTTGATCACCATCAGCGTGGTGGTGCGGGTGAGCGCGAAAATGGTATCCCTTATTCTTCATTTGGTCTTGTTTGGCAGAAGTATGGCCTTGAGATATGTGGCGGTAACCAAGACATCGCCAACTCTGTCGATTCAGGCCTAGTTTCTACTATCGATGCTATCGATTGTGGCTATGTTAAGGGTGTTTCTGAAGGCATTAGCCTGAGCCAAACTATTTCAATGTTTAACCCGACTTGGCAAGAAGAGAGCCACTTTGATACTTGCTTTGATGAAGCTGTAGAATTCGCATCACGTATTTTAACTCGATTCATTGCCTCGGCTAGCGGTGGCATCAGTGCTAAAGCGATTGTGGCTAAAGCGATTGAAGATGCAGAAGATCCACGAGTGATTGTATTAGAGCAATACACTCCGTGGAAAAGAACGGTTCACGCCTTGTCTGAAGACGCTTTATATATGGTGTACCCATCGAATTCTGGCGACTGGAGAATTCAAACCGTGCCGGTTGAGCCGGGTTCGTTTGAAGATAGAAAGTCACTGCCTAAAGCATGGGCTGGCTTATCTAATCAAGAGCTTCAAGACGCAACCCAAATTGATGATGCCATGTTTTGCCATAATGGTTTATTCATTGCTGGTGCAGCATCGTTTGCAAGCACGATGAAAATGGCCGCGATGGCACTTGCTGCTGAATAGTTAGTACTTGCAGCTGAATAAATCGTACTAGCTTTGAGTGAGTGACAACAAAAAGGGAAGCCCAATGGCTTCCCTTTTTTAATAGGGGTTAATCAATGAGTTTACTCATATTCCAAATTACCATTAAACAATGGGATAAAGGTCAAAATACCACGTCTGATCAAAGTGCCCGCAGCGCACTGCCGAGTGTTTTCCCTATCACTGCCAAACCGACTTTGAGCATTTTTAATTCCGAGTGTATCCTTGATCAACATGGCGATGATATTGCAACTAATGTCTTTAGTCAGGGTCGAATTAGAGCGTCAGTTTCATCAGTGGATCGGGTAAAATTTGATCGCTTTGAAATCGTCAATAGTTCTACTGGCTTGGTATTGGAATATTCAGATAGAGGGCCGGGTTTGGATAAGGGAGAGAGTCCTAATGTTCAAGTTCTGGGTCCACTGAATGAACAGTGGATTCAAGCTCGATATAACTGGCGATACAGCGTTTTAGAATCTAATCAGATTTATTGGATGTATGAAGAAGTTATTCTGAATGCCATGTGTGTTGAAGAGTTTGATAGCAACGTTTTTATTAAAACAGAACCCAGTATTGTGTTTAATGATTTATGACGATGGATAATTGGCTTCGTCATTTAATGCTGGGCTAGAATTACATCATGAAAATAGAGCAAGATTGTGAGTTGGAGAATGTATGAATCTATCAAAATTAATGGTCAGCTTTATGCTGGTAATGGTTTCTGCTTGTTCGTTATTAGAGACTTCTGATAACCAAGCAATAGAACAACAAGCCCTATTGGCTGAAAATGAAGTGCTGTATTGGGTTAATAGTTTAAGAGCTGATTGCGTGGGTATTACGCCGATGTCGTGCCTACAAGTACAAGAAGGTGATGTGCTGAAGCAAGACGCTTGGCAATTATTTTATAGCTCAATCGAGGGCTTCAGCTATGAAGCTGGATATATTTATAAGCTATTATTGCAGAAAGAAAGTCTGCCACTAGAGCAAGTACCTGCGGATGCGTCTGCGATTAAATACACTTTGGTTAGCGTGCTAGAAAAGACGATTGATGCGAAGCTGAGACTGAATGATATCTGGGCTCTAGAGGGCATTCAGAGTGAGGCGATAACGCTGGTTGACGGTGTGCAAAGACCCCGCTTGGAAATCCAGTTGCGAGATATGAGGCTAGTGGGGAGTGATGGCTGTAACCGCCTTTTTTCCAGTATTAACTATCTTGATGATGACAAAATCACCTTTGGCCCTATTGGCGGCACGCGCATGTTTTGTCATCCGATGGATATACCGGATCGCTTTAATCAGCAGCTGAATAAAGTGACAAATTATGCAATAGAAGGCTTAACGTTGCGCTTGTTGGATTCAGCGGGTGAAGAACTGCTAAAATTTCGAAAAGTAGATTAACGTGATCGCATGAGTTGATGTTTTACATAAGGTGAAATGATCTGGATGTCATTTCACTGAACAAGGCCTTATGCTTAATTAATTGCCATTTCGATATTGATGTCTTGATAGGCTTGGATAATCTTATTCACGCTGGGGTTATCGACTCCGCGTTGCATTTTTAAATAATGTTGTATTTTTATATCGAGATATTCTTGTGCTTCGCTTTTTTCTTTTGCAGTTTTACCTTGCCAAATAGCTTCACCGATAGGACTTACGGGGTTTAATGGTGTGGTCTGGTCTTTAGGAAGGGAGGCGGTGGAGAGCATAAGTATTTCGTAAAATATTTTATTCTCTTTGACCAATACTTCTTTCTTTAACGTCATGTTCAGCTCTATGAGCTGATGTCTTAGGGTATGTAAGTGACGAACAGGGCAGAGTATGAAATCGATCTCTAGCGTTGGGTGTTCACTTATAATACGACGCATGCATTGAATCATTAAATCTCCGCCAATGCCGGCGATCGTAATAAGATGTTTACCTGGGTATTGCTGCAGCGGCAGTTCTGAAATATCCAAGCAATGAGTTTGCCAGTGAGTCTGCGCAGCTGATTGAGGTGTTGTTTGAATAGTAGGTTGGATAGTAGGTTGGATAGTAGGTTGAATCGCTGAATAAGGATTAGCAAATAAGCGCGTTAGCTTTTCATCCAGTTGCGTGATCAGATCTGGCACGATGTCGACAAGATGAATGTTCGGCGCTTTCTGATGTAAAATTAAGCTTGTACCTAAATGCCCATGGTCACAGCAAGTATCCCAAATGTGGCTGTACTCTGCAGTTATCAGTGCTTCTATTTGTGTTAATCGCTTGCTTAGTTTCAATATGAACTCTTAATCGATGGTGAACTTCTATCTTGCTAGGGCGCTATTTGGCAGCAGTACGTTGACCGTATTACTGCCAAATATTTTTGCTTATTTGGCGGGTCTTTCTTTCTTAGGCGTTTGGAAACGTTTACCTTTTAGGGCTAAGCGTTTTCTCTCAGCCTTGGCGGCTTCTTTCGCTAAGCGCAGTTCTTCTGCAATGATTTCTTCCGCGACCATCATTTCAGGCGTTTCTAAGCTTAACAAACCGATTTTACTGGAACGGTAGTCGTGTAATACGATCTCGCCAGCCTTGTGTAAATCAACCTTGCCACCGCTGCGAATGCAACCACGAGAACGAGCAACCATATCGAGCAGGCTATCACCTGATTCTGGTAGCATGTCTAACTTATAGCGTGCTTTTAATGCTTCAGGGTAAGCTTTGGCCAGATACTCTAGTGCGTACATGGCGACGTCTTCATACTCCATTGCGGTGTTTTTAATAGCACCGCTGGTGGCTAAGCGGTAGCCGCTATGAAAGTTTTCAAACTTTGGCCATAAAATCCCAGGGGTATCGCTTAATACCACGCCGTTTTTCAGATCAATCATTTGTTGGCGTTTTGTTACTGCAGGCTCATCACCAGTATTGGCAATGTAGCGTCCTGCCAAGGAGTTGATGAGGGTTGATTTACCAACGTTGGGAATGCCCATGATCATGACGCGAATGTTTGTCTTCTTATCATCGCTTTGATTGACGATGCTTTTAATCATTTGAATAAGCTTTTGGCTTTGCTTATGATCTTCTGCCACTAGCGCGAGGGCGTGTGTGTTTTCTTGTTGCTCAAAATGTTTAATCCACAATTTAGTGATCTTAGGATCAGATAAATCATCTTTGTTAAGTACCTTGATACAAGGTTTGCCCGCACGCAGTTCATCAACGAGTGGGTTTGTACTGGAGTAAGGTAGGCGGGAGTCCAAAACTTCAACAATCAAATCGATATCAGGCATAGCTTCTTCGATTTGATTGCGGGCTCTGTTCATGTGCCCAGGGAACCAGTTAATGGCCATAAAAATGTTTTTCCAGTAAATCTAAAGGGGGATAATAGGCTTTTGGAGCTGGCCTATTTTATAAAAATTTGGTGTTATAGCAGGCTAATACCTTTAAAAAAGGCATTAGGCTTAAGTCGAGAAGGTTTAAGCGAAGGTATCTTCTGCTTCCATTGAATCTAACTCGGCTTCTTCATCTGTTGCTTCAGTATCAGCCTCTTCAGTTTCAGACTCAATAACCTGAGATTCAGTCTCAATGTCGTTCATCTCAGCTTCTTCAGCAACCATCGCATCTGTCGTATTCGACTCTGCTTCTGGCGTAACTTCTGATGTTGATTCCGGAGTCGGCTGTTGCGCAGATTGCACATTGTCAGTAGAAACTTCTTCGCTCGCTGTCTTTTTAGCCAGTTTTTCAGCTTTCAAAGCGTCGTCTAATTCTTTAGCACGCTTTTTCTCAATTTTGGCGATATTACGCTCGTGGCCTGTCCAGACATTAGGCTTGTGCTCAACCTCTTTAAGACCATTCTCTTCAGCGATCTCACGAGACATGGAGCTCCCCATTTCATCGGCATCACGGGCAATCAGTTTACGCTCGCCAGGCTCTAGCTGAGTAAGTAAGTCGATTAAAGCGTTGCTCAATACATCTTTGGCCAAATCATCACGAGACTTACCAAAGCGCTTAGCGATGGTGCTTAGCATGGCTAAGTCATTCGCATCCAATTGCAAATTTAACGTTGCACGCGTTAAAGCTTGCGCCTTTTTAGTCTTCTCTTCGGTATAATAGCGGTTAATAAGGGCTTGGGTATTGGTCAGCTCTGGCGCTTGCATAGTTGAAGTCCGTTTTTAAAATTTAAGGGTTACAATACCGAGTTATACTCGACGTGCAATAGGATGGGGCTAGTATATCTGAGCCATCAAAAAGAGGCAGTATTATTTATGAGAAATACGTTATGACAAATAGACAAGGTATGACAATGGAACAGACGATTCGTGGAAAACTTGAGCAGGAATTTACGCCTCAAGAACTTATTATCTTAAATGAAAGCCATATGCATGCGGGCCCAGCGGCGAATTCACACTTTAATGTCACTCTAGTCAGTGAAAAATTTGAAGGTAAGCGCCCTGTCGCCCGCCATCAAATGGTCTATAAAGTATTGGCCGATGAGCTAGCGGGAGAAGTCCATGCATTAGCGCTGCATTTATTGACGCTGGATGAGTGGGAAAGAGCCGGTCATTCAAGTCAGGTATCACCAAACTGCCAAGGTGGCTCATAAATCGGTCATTTGCTCCCTTTAGCTGGCAAAATAGCACCTATCCAAAATTGAGAAGAGCGAGTAAAGTGCGCTAACTATAAAAATTATTTGGAATTAGAGTCCATGCGCCTATTTATCGTCTTACTATTCTCATCTTTCTTTTCTTTTTCTGCATCGGCTGAAACCTCCGCTTGGGAGTTAGAGAAAGAGGAAGAGGACATTAACCTTAAAATATTCACTCGTGAAATTGAGGGTTCTAATCTAAGAGAATTCAAAGGTGAAATGTTGGTTGAAGCTAAGATGACAGCACTCGCGGCGTTATTATTAGATGGTCAATCGGCCCCTAAATGGATGCATCAGTGTGAAAAATTTGAAGTGATCGAGCAAATCGATCACTTAAGCGCTGTGGTTTATTTTATCAACGGCGCTCCTTGGCCAGTGAGTGATCGTGACGCTGTCGTTATGTCGGTAATGAGCCAAGACCCCGAGTCGTTAGTTCTGAAAGCCGAGATTAGCGTTGTACATGATCTTATACCTGAGGATGATGATTATGTCCGCATTCCACATATGCAGGGCTTCTGGTTATTTGAACCTGCCGAAAAAGGGCAGACTTTAATAACGTATCAGGTTCATGCTAATCCTGGTGGTAGCTTACCTGACTGGCTCGCGAACAGTGTTGTGGTTGATACACCGTTTTATACGATGAGCAATATGGCTGAAATGCTTAAGCTTGAAAAGTATCAGCAGGCGGAAGTGCCGGGCATTAAAAATGTACAATAATTATCGATAAGTGGCTATTTGAGCCACTGTCATAAAATTGTCATAAAAATTCAGTAACGTGCACCATCATAATATCCAGATGGTGCAATCTTTATGCGAAATACGCGTTTATCTCTTAACTTCTCTTTTGTTTTCTTCCTGCTCAATGTCTGTTTTATCTCCTCTGCTGCGGCGGAACCTTTATTTGTAATACACGGATCGAATACCATTGGCGCTAAGCTTGCTCCTGAGTTAGTGAAAGCTTTTTTGTTATCGAAAGGTGCGACAGAGATTAAGTTGCTCAGTACAGGTACGAATGAAAGCCGTATTGTCGCCAGGATGGGTGAACAACAACAGCAGGCGGTTTCGGTTGATATAGCTGCTCATGGCAGTGGTACGGGTTTTAAAGGTTTAAAGTCCGGTATTGCCGATATTGCGGCGGCTTCACGTCCGGCCAAAGAAAAAGAGGTCGTGGCCTTGGCGAGTTTTGCTGATCTGACGGATAAACGCTCAGAGCACATTGTTGGCATTGACGGTTTGGCAATTATTATTCATTCTCATAATCCCATTCAACAGCTAAGTGTGCAGCAAATAGCCCTCATTTTTTCAGGTGAAATTAATGATTGGTCCCAGCTAGGGGGCCACATTGGAAAAATTAATCTTTATAGCCGAGATAATCAGTCAGGTACTTGGGATAGTTTCAAGCGCATGGTATTGGGAAAGCAGTATCAGTTGGACGCTGGGGCAAAACGTTTTGAGTCAAATGATGAATTATCAGATGATGTGAGCCGCGATGTTAATGGTATTGGTTTTGTCGGTTTGCCTTCGGTGCGACAGACAAAATTGATTGCTATCTCGGATGGTTTTGGCAAAGCGCTTAAGCCGAGTAAACTGAGTATTGCCACTGAAGATTATGCACTTTCAAGACGATTGTATTTTTATATCGCTGATGAGTCTGAGAATCCTTATGTGAATGAGTTTATCGCATTCGTCGAAGGGATATTAGGTCAAAATACGGTAGCCGATAATGGCTTTATTGCTCAGCAGGTAGAAGTGGTCGTCCCTAAGGCTTACGCTAGTTTACCTGCAGACTTCCAGAAAATAACACCGTCTGGTCAGCGCTTAACTGTCAATTTTCGGTTTAAAGAAGGCAGTGCTAGGTTGGACAATCGAGCGTTAAAGGATGTTGAACGCTTGGCTCAATTTCTTGCTATGTATCCCGACGAAAAACTCACGCTTATTGGTTTTGGTGATCAAAAAAAGTCACCGCAACGAGCGCAGTTATTATCTAAACTAAGAGCGATGGCGGTACGTCGTGAGCTAGTTAAACTTGGCATTTATCCCAAATACTCTCATGGCTATGGTGGGCAGCTGCCGGTTGCTTCGAATGAGCGAGATGCGGGGCGGTATAAGAATCGTCGGGTTGAGGTCTGGTTAGCTGGAGCCAATGGTTAGCGCTGAAATACAAAGCAGTAATTCCATCCCTGCCTTCAACTCTGCCTTTTATCATGTGAGCTGTCGAATACCATCTACACTCTAGGCATATAGTTAGGAGTTGTATGTATGTCATCAGTCGTTAGCTGTACTCAGCAAGGCAGTCGCTTAGATATTGCCATTTCAGGTCGTTTTGATTTTTCAATATTACATGATTTCCGTAATGCTTATACCCTAGATGTAGAAGGACCCATCGAAAAAATTGTTATTGATTTAACCCGGTCTGAGCACATGGACAGCTCCGGAATGGGATTGCTTTTGACCCTAAAGAAAGAGTTGAAGTTGGATAGTGGCTGTATTGAAATACAGAATTGTCGGCCTCACATACGCGATGCATTATTGGCGGCGCGGCTCGACCACTTCTTTAAGGTGGATTGATCGTGCGTATCTTGATCGTTGATGATCTAGAAGCTAATCGTATTCTATTATCGCACTTGGTTGAATTCCATGGGCATGTGGCGATTACTTGTGGTGATGCAGAGCAAGCATTACAAGCTTATAATACCCATGGTGCGGACCTTATTTTTATGGACGTGGTCATGCCCGGCGTAGACGGTTATGTCGCGGCTCAGCAGCTGAAAGGAGTTATCGGAGACTATTTCGTTCCTATTATCTTCATCACAGCATTGCAAGATGAAGATGCATTGGTGCGTTGTTTAGAATTTGGCGATGATTATTTGGTGAGGCCGTTTAATCAGGTAATGTTCAGCGCCAAAATTGCCGCTCATATTCGGACTATCGAGCTTCATCGAAAAACGCAAAAACAACATGAAGAACTCACCTATCTGCATACTCGCCTAATTCAAGAACAAGAAATGGCTCAGCATGTATTTGACCATGCGACTCAAGTAAATCATCAGAATTGTGAAAACATTCAAACCTATATTTCTAGCGCTTCTCAATTTAATGGTGATGTCCTGTTGATTGGCAAGTCTCCTGCAGGTGGGGTTTACGTTATGTTGGGGGATTTTACCGGGCATGGTTTACCGGCAGCACTTGGCAGCCTTCCTTTATCGCAATTGTTCCATTCCTTGGTACTCAAACAATTATCGGTCGGTGATCTCGCTCGAGAACTGAATAGCACGTTGGCTGATTTTTTACCGGATTATATGTTTTGCGCGGCGGTTATTGCTGAATTCAACGCCTCAGGGAATAAAATGCGCTTATGGTCAGGTGGCCTGCATGACAGTTTGATTTTAGATGATCAGAATGAAGTTCAGCAGCGTATTTCGTCACTACACATGCCTTTGGGGATTTTGGACGATGAAGATTTTAATACTGAATGTGGAGAGTATGATTTACAGGCCAATAATAAAATAATTTTTTATACCGACGGCATCTTGGAAGCGAGTAATGATCGTGGTGAATTATTTGGCCGCCAGCGATTTGAGTCGGCTTTACAGCGTTCAAAGTGTGATATTGAAAAGGTGCGCAAAGGGCTGCATCGTTTCACTGGCTACCAAGCAGGAGTATCGATTCAAGATGATGATATTAGCCTTGTCTGTATTGATGCTGGAGAAGTCACTTTTAAAAAAGGTGAGCATAAAACTTCAGAACAAGAAGCTTATGAGAGTTCGCGTGCGCCGATCCCTTGGCAAATATCATTGGATTTAGCCATGGCAGAATTGCGATCAGGTAGTCCGGTATCTCAGCTAGTTGATATGGTGGGAGAAGCAACGGGTTTATACAGCCATAAACCCATCCTGGTGCTGTTATTAGTCGAGATCTTTAATAATGCTTTAGATCATGGTGTGCTAGGGCTGAAGTCTAGCTTGAAGGATGGACCTGGCGGCATGATGGATTATTATTCGGAGCGAGAGAAGCGACTTGAATCGTATACTAAGGGGCAGGTGGGTATTAAAATTTGTCATCAGTTGTTATCGACGGGAGGTCAGCTGAATTTTACGGTTAGTGATAGTGGTGAGGGCTTTAATTATGAGCAGGTCATCGGCAGCACTAGTGATGAAAGCCATGGCCGCGGATTGTCTTTGGTTGATCAACTTAGTGAGAGAATGAGCTTTAGTGATGGCGGGCGTTGTATTGAAGTTGTTTACATTTATACAAAAGATTAGTACGTCGGCTCTGTTATAAGGCCTCGGTACTAAGTCTTTGTATATTTAAATTAAGCTAGTGGGTTAGCCTTTACTTGCATGGAAATGTAAGAACATTTCAATCACTGCTGGTGGAATGTTGACGCACATTTGATCGGACAAATCGCCATCTTCATCAATCTCGGCCATTTCAGCTTCTTCGGCAAAAAGTCCTGACGCGTACATGATTGGAAAAATCCACTCAGCCACCTTCTCTTCATTATTTGCGTACCAAGCTCCTTCGTTTTGGAGAATACCGGCCATAAAGCCTGCAGCCCACGCTTCTAAAGCGGCGCCTTCCTCCTCATCATCTTCAACTTGTAAGGTTAAATCACAAGGGATTGGGAAGTCTTCGCCATAATCCAACCACGCTTGAATTTCAAAGCCTAGTTTTCTCAGCAAACGCTGTACGCGTTCTAATTGTGCGGCATTGAGTGCTGTTTTTTCAGGAAATATCATGGCGTAAATTTGCGGCCACTCTATATCGATAGGGCCGGTTTTTATAGCCGTAATAAGACCATGGGCTTCAAAAAAATCAAATGATTCTTGGCGCTCACACTCATCTTCAAGCATTTGGCCTAGAAGTTCTAATTCATCTTCATCTAAAGCTGGGATCGATAACAAGTCAGACATACAATACTCTCCAATAATTAGCCTAATTATATCAGGAATAGACAAAGAAGATGAGTCCAGTGAGGCAATCGGTTGTTCATAAATCAATACATCAAGCGTCGATTAAGCTTCAAGGTCGCGAGGTGGCTGTGTCGATACAGGCAATGAAGCGAAAATCGTTACGTTTGGGGGTGAATGCCAAGGGTGAAGTCGAGGTCAAGGTTCCCTTACGCTGCCCGCAGAATGAGCTGATGAATTTCTTATCACAACATACGGGCTGGCTTGAGCAGCGCTTGCAGCAGTTTGATAAACGTCAGCAGGCCCAGCGTGAAAAAATGCACTATCTTGGTATGGCGTATCGCTTTCAGCAAAGCGCTCAAAAAAGTCGTCAGCCGGTATTGATAGAAGATACCTGCTATTACCCGCAAACGTGGTCTGAAGACAATCTGTTAGCGAAGATCGAGGTCTGGCAGCGTGAACAAGCCAAGGTAATATTTCAGCAATTAATTGATCAATGGTGGCCGCACTTCTCACAAGGAGCATTAATCTCGCGGCCGGTGTTACGGGTTAAAAAAATGCGCAGTCGTTGGGGCTCTTTATCGAGTAAGGGTTATATTAACTTGAACTTGAAGTTGCTAGAAATGAACCCCAACATCATTGAAATGGTAGTGGTTCATGAGCTATGCCACAGCCATTATTTTGATCACAGTGCGAATTTTTATCGCTTGATGGCCGAGAAATTACCTAATTATAAAGTGATTGAAGCTCAGCTAAAGCAAATTGAGAAAGGCTGTGCTTATTAAGTTAATGCAATTTTTCTTAGTGCACTGTCGGTAATGGAACTAGTGCATCTGCCAAGGCTGAGAGTACCAATAAAATCGTCCCGGCTGGTTACTCATCACCGTGCAGTTGTAACGTGCGCGCTTGTTGCTTAACGGCAGTGCGGCTTGTGTTGATAATACACGCTTAGATCGAACACGCTGGACTTGAGTCTCGATCGTACCTTGCTGGCTGGCAAAGCACTGTATATTTTTAGCATTATAATCACTGTCTAATAATACTAGGTTTAACTTTGGTGGATTGTTGTCGCTATTGATTACGGGGTCTTTTAATTGAAATTTATCAACCGGTAAGGCCAAGCTTAATAGCTTAGTTTTTAAGCTGTTCAAATTGGCGTAGATGCCTGAAGCAGGAAATCGTGATAGGGCTTGCGGATGACTCAAAGCACCAATCGGCCCAGATTGTTGTCCGAACGCCAGCATGTTGTGTTTTTCTAGCCAAGGGGTCATGGCTAGGGTGAATTCGCCATAAGGATAGGCCAACATATTGCCTACTTTACCAAGACGCTGTTGTAACTCTTGCTGTGCTGTTAATACTTCTTGATCCAGCCATTGAGGCAATGTCATGTCTGTTGGAACAGATGGTAAGTGGGCGTGACTGACGGAGTGATTCGCAATGCTCACGCCATCCGCAACCAGCTGCTTTATCTGCGCCCAGCTCATAATGTCTCTATTTTTTTCATTCACTGCTTGAGTATTAACGAAAATTGTAAAAGGCCAGTTGCGGCGTTTCAGCTCAGGATAGGCGTTGGCGAAAATTGAATAATAGGCATCGTCAAAACTGATGGCAACCTGCGGTTTTGTTGCCGTATTCGATTTGGCTTGCGGGGCATTTCTCGACAGTATCTGGCGGCTAGCTAATTCTAGATCGACAACGTCTAAGCCTAAGTCTTCAATGAGTTGCATGTGTTGTAAAAACTGTTCAGGGCTGACACTGGTGGAAGCAGGACTTTCTTCATCGACATGATGGTATTGCAAGACGACCAGAGCGTGCGAGATATTACTGATAGATAATAACAACAGTGGCAGAGCAATACGGATAAATCTAGATAACATTAAGAAGGCCTTCATCTTATAGCGAGTCATGTAGGTTAATTTAGCGGGTATTTTGTTTTAGCTGGTGGAACGCTTGGCAAATGTTTTTGAAATGCTCACTATCGCCCCCTTTATCGGGGTGATAGCGTTGCGCTAAACGTCGGTATTGTACTTTCAATTGAGGTAATGGAATAGGATTTTCCAGCTCCATAAACATAAGCGCTTGCTGCACCTCCTCTTGTTGCTGAGGCATTCGCATCTTTTTCCAAAAACCATTGAGAAGTTCATCGACATCATCGCTGGTGGTCGAGGAAAAGTGTGACCAATCTAAATAATATTGGGCTAATGGATCTGACACTATGGGATTCGTAGGTTTATAGGAATCACTTTTAATAGCTTCAAAAGGCGAAGAAGAATTAAAGGCGCTTTTCTGAATGTTAAGCGCTGATATCGTTAAATTGGCCTGTTGATTTGCTTGCCATGTTTTACGTAATAAATACAGGCAATGGAATAATAAAAAGTGGCTTTGAAATAAAATTAACGGATCGCGCATCGCGTCGCGGGAGAAAAAGGTATGAGGGGGCTGCTGTAATAAAGTTAACAGTTGGTGCTCAGAAAAACCTTGAGGTGTTTCATCTAATAAAACTGCGAGAATATCGAGCAGCTCAGTAATTTGCTCTTCGTTATTATGTTTCTCTGCTGGGCGACGGGGCTGGTTGATGGCGATTCCTTTTAGGCGAGAGCCTCTTCATCGTTGTTTCTACACACTCACAATGGAGTAAGTTATAGTAGTTTTATTGGGTTAACTTAAGTATACGACAAAGTTTGATATGAGCGAAAATAAAGAAAAAAAGCCATTGCCAAGACGTGCGCACTTGATTACGCCTAGAGGGCTGGTGCAAATACAAGACGAGCTTGATTTCCTCTGGCGTAAAGAGCGTCCGGTGGTGACTCAGCAAGTCTCTGATGCCGCTAAACTCGGCGATCGTTCTGAGAATGCTGAATATATTTATGGAAAGAAACGTCTACGTGAAATTGACCGTCGTGTGCGTTTTTTACGTAAACGGATAGAAATTTGTGACGTTGTCGATCGGCCTCCGATTGATATTGAACGCATTTATTTTGGTGCTTGGATTGAGCTGGAAGATGACGAAGAGGTGTTATACCGTTATCGAGTGGTCGGTGAAGATGAAATTGATCTACCCAATGATTATATTAGTGTTGATGCGCCGCTTGCGCGTGGGTTGTTGGGTAAGCGCCTAGATGACGAAGTTGAAGTACGCTTGCCGAAAGGCGCTGTTAGTTATTGTATCGTTGCCATCCATTATCAAAAACCTGCGTGGGATAAGAAAACTTGGTATCAAGCGCCTGGAGTATTGAAGTTTGATAGCTGAGTTTGTAGCTAAGAAAAAAGAGCTAAATCGATAAATAAACAGTTAAGTAAACATGGGCGTTATTATTTCCGTGAGCATCGTGTTTTAAAACATAAAACGACGGTTCTCTAACCTGCTAAATACCATATTGCTGCTAATCTTAAAGTAACTCGTCGATAGTTTGAGGTCTACATGCAGTATCGTAATGTTTTGGCGATGGTTCTAGCTCCTTGGTTGGTCCTGTTTTTTGCCAGTGCTATGGCTAGCCGCGCCGTAGCTGAAGACTTAAACATAAAAGAATTTTATAAAATGTCACCGAATATTCAGCAGGTGAGGCAAATTTGTCCATGGCGTTCTGCAACAACTCAGGGCACGATTCGCTTAATGCAAATTGAAGAAGGCGGTGCTCATCGATTATACGTACAGTGGTTGCGCCAAGGAATTGCAGGTATTGGCGCGGCGCCGCTATCGACGATCAGCATTAAGGAAATAAATGAGGGTAGTTATTATCGCTTTTCGTTACCAGATGGGCGACTCATGGCAGGGGCGTGCTCGATTGAAACCATTATGGAAGATATGGTCGATGAGCGTCGCTTCCGTTTGACGCTCTATCTGATGGGGCCGGGAAAATATGAGATTCATATGACGCGGCTTTTAGATGGAGGTATCAAGTTACCGTTACCCTAAAGCCGGACAGGACTCTCTATGGCTGAAAGTCTTGCACCGCATTTTCGATGGCGGTCGGCGCACGTTCAATAACCGTATCATCCTCAACGTCAGTACTTGAGACATCAAGGTTGAACAAGGGCAGGCGCTCACCCAAGTGCGATTTTTGTTGCTGTTGTTGTAAGCTTTTAAAATCAAACAGATCATTGTCGGCCAGCTGAGAAGGCGCAATGTTGGCAATGGAGCGGAAAATATTTTCACTCCGTCCAGGCTGCTCTAGTTCCCAATCGTTCAGCATCTTCTTAATATTTTGACGTTGCAGGTTTTCTTGTGAGCCACAAAGGTTACAAGGAATAATAGGGAATTCTTTTAAACGCGCGAATTCAGCAATGTCGGTCTCTTTGCAGTAGGCTAAAGGGCGAATAACAACATTTTTCTTGTCATCGCTCAATAACTTAGGCGGCATAGACTTGAGCTTGGCTCCGTAGAACATATTCAGGAATAATGTCTCTACGATGTCATCTCTGTGATGGCCTAGCGCTATTTTATTAGCACCAATGCTTTCGGCATAGCCATAAAGGCTGCCACGACGTAGGCGAGAGCATAGCGCGCAGGTTGTTTTGCCTTCTGGTACTTTTTCTTTGACGATACTGTAGGTATCTTTTTCAAGAATGTGGAAGTCTATCCCCAGCGTTTCTAGATAAGCAGGCAGTATATGTTCAGGGAAGCCTGGCTGCTTTTGATCCATATTGACGGCAACAATGTCGAAGTGAATCGGCGCGCTTTTTTTAAGGGCTAACAGTATGTCCAGCATGGCGTAGGAATCTTTACCGCCCGATAGACAGACCATGATTTTATCGCCATCTTCGATCATGTTGTAATCTTCGATCGCCTTGCCAACGTTATGTCGAATGCGTTTATTTAATTTTTTAAATGCGTGACGTTGATCTTGATCTAATGAATCGATTAATGATGCTGATGTATCTGACGAAAGTTGCGACATGCCTACTCCAAATTGCGTTGATAGCGCAGAAGGCTGCTCTTATATCAGAATGTAAGAAGGGAAACTAGTGTTGAGTTGCAGTTTACAAGTAAGTCTTAGTCTAAGTTATTCTCGCGCACTTCACGCTGCAACTTCATGTTCGGCGACATAGCGGTGAAAATTCTCGCTAAAGTCGGTAATAGTGGTCTTACTTTTAGGGTGATAAAAGCGCTTCCAGAGCCCAGCTAAGGCTTCAATGTCATTCGTTTTAGGTAAGCTAAAATTTTCATGGCGGGCATACATAAACCAAGCAATTGCGGTTGCGTAAGAGAGGTTTGTCGCAAGTTCAGCGTGAGGTTGAGAAAGAAAGTCGTGCTGGCTTGCTAAACCACGGACCAAGCTAGCCATATCACTATGAAGGGCTAAGTGATCATCCCATATATGGCGGTGCGCAAGGCTATGAATTTGATAAATTCCTAAGGCTCTTTGGCCAGCCGGTTTCAGGTGAGAACCTAAGCCAGATTCTTGCGCTGCCGTGGCTAATAATAAATTTTCTGCTGCCTTACTATAAACGCCAAGACGTTTTAGCGTTGGTTTTATAACCCATTGGCGGAGCTCTGTTGCACAAATTCCCATTGGTCTTTCCTTGAAGTAGCGTATTCCTTAGTAGGGAGCACTATTCGGGCCAAAGCCCCGTAATCTCTATACCTTAGAGCATGAATGAACTGGTTGTCTAATTTTTATGCAAAAAAAGTCAGAATAAGACTGTTTTAGCTATTGACTATGGGTTTTGCTGGTAGTTTGAGGGCTGCAGGACGAAGAGGAGGGTTTTCATTATGCGAAATCTAACAAAGTTGAGCGGCAGTAATGCGACAGTATGAACCGCTCAACTTGATCAATGATTAACTATGGCTACAATCTTGACGGACTTCTTCGGAGCATCCTGCCATGGCATATAAAGCCTTGGCATCTAATAACGTAATTTCTTTACCCTGAGTCGCAATCAGCTCATTTTTTTGAAAGCGAGTGAATACTCGGCTAACTGTTTCTACTGCAAGGCCTAAATAGTTACTGATATCGACACGAGACATTGATAGGCGGAACTGAGTATGGGAAAAGCCGCGGCGTACGAAGCGCTCAGAAACATCGACTAAGAAAGAGGCAATACGTTCTTCAGCATTCTTCTTACTTAATAACATCATCATGTTTTGGTCGTGACGAATTTCACCACTCATATTGCGCATTAGTTGGCGACGTAGCTCTGGCATATCATCGGCTAATTGGTCAAGCTGAGAAATGGGGATTTCACAGACAGTGGTCGTTTCAAGTGCTTTGGCCGTTAGTGGATAAGTACCACTGTCATACCCTGACAGGCCGATAAGTTCACTCGCAAGATGGAAACCCGTAATCTGTTCTTCGCCACCTGTCGCTAGGGTATATGTCTTTAACGCACCCGTGCGAACGGCGTAGACCGACTGGAAGGGTTCGCCTTGCTGAAATAGGATCGCACCTTTTTGAATGGGGCGGCCACGACGAATAATGTCATCCAATTTATCCATATCGTTATCATTAAGCGATAACGGCAAACAGAGAGAATTTAGTGCGCAAGTTTGGCAATGTGGCTGAGTGCCACGGCTGATTTTCATGGCAGGAGTAGATGTAGGCATGTTGTTCCTCACTAACTTAGAAAATACCGTGTGAAATACAAGGAATCATTTTCCGTCATAATGGATATCATGAATCAAATTGTCAACAACTCTCATGTGGTCTTTGTGTTTGTTTTACCAAATAGCGAAGATAGTCCAAGAACCATATAGCATTAGCAGTAAGCCTGCGACTTGACGGAAATTTTTATGCTGAACGAAGCCACTAATCTGGCGAGCAAATACGCCTGCGGCTAGAATGCCTGGTAGCGTGCCTAGACCAAAACAAAACATGGTTAATGCGCCCATGCCGGGTTGAGCATTCGCGGCGACCCAGGCTAGGGTGCTGTAAATAAGACCACACGGTAACCAGCCCCAGAGCAATCCGAGCGCCAGTGCTTGAGGGTGTGATTTGATAGGAATAAGTTTACGGGTGATGGGCTGTAGGTATTGCCATAAAAATTTTCCCGCAGACTCTAAACGAGTGAGTACCATCCACCAACGAGCAACGTAAAACCCCATTAAAATGAGCAGTACTCCGGAAATACTTCTTAGAATTTGTTGTGCTATTTGATGGCTATCGGCTAACCAGAGACCTAATAAAGAAACAATAAGGCCCGCGCAGGTATAGCTTAGAATTCGGCCGAGGTTGAATAGCATCAAAAAAGAAATGTTTGTTTTGCCTGAGCTAGCACTGCTGGCGGCAGCGGCAATACCCCCGCACATGACCAGACAATGGCTGGCCCCCATAAGGCCTAGTAGTAAGGCCGTTATTAACGAGAGAGGTTCGATCATTTTTTCAGCTGATCGTCATCATCAAATAAGATTTTATGGGCAGGGGAGTCCATATCGTCAAACTGGCCGCTTTTAATGGCCCAAAATAAAACGGTGACGGCGAGGCCGATCAGTAATATTGAGAGCGGGATGAGTATGTAAATAATATCCATAAAATCTTTATTCGCTTAAGTTAAGGCTAATGAACTTTTATCTAGTTGAACTGTTTGTTGGTGAATCGTTTGTCACTGAATTGCTTATCGCTAGAAAGTAGGCGTAATGCATTCCCTACCACGATTAACGAACTCACCGACATTCCAATTGCGGCAGCCCAAGGAGGAATAAACCCGGTCGCGGCCAGAGGAAGTGCTAACAGATTATACAATAATGCCCAATAAATGTTCTGGCGAATAACGCGGGTCGATTTTTTGCCCTTGCTAATGGCATGCAGCAAGGTCGCTAAGCTGTTATTGGTAATCACCGCATCGGCGTTGGTCTTGGTTAGATCACTGGCTTGGCCAATGGCGACGGCGATATCGGCGCGGGCAAGAGTTGGCACATCGTTGATGCCGTCTCCGACCATCATTAAGCGCTCACCTTGCTGTTGCCATGTTGAAGCTTGCTCGAGTTTTTGAGCGGGACTTAAACCTTTATGCACATCATCGATATGCAATGCTGTGGCTACGGCTTCTACTTGGGCACTAGGATCCCCAGTTAATATTGAAACTTTTATATCCCAGTTTTTAAGTTGCGCGATAGTCGCGCTTGCGCCTTGGCGCAGAGTATCTGAAAGTGCAAACCAATACAGTGGTTGCTGATTGTCGGCCAATAATAACCACTGGCGCTCATCGTTAATGGGCGGGCTCAGCTGCTGTTGCGGAAAGGCAAAATCAGCACGACCAATACGGTAAATAGTATCTTCGCCGTTGTTGATATTAAGCAAGCGTCCTTCGACACCTTTCCCCGTCACCTGTTCAATATTATCGGTTTCAAAATGACCGACATAACTGAATGCCCGCGCAATAGGGTGATTGCTGTATTGCTCTAAAGTGGCGGCAACCTTGAGTGCTTGTTGTGAGGTTAATGAAACCTCATTACTGGCGGCGATCGTTTGCTCGAGGCTCAGCTCACCACGGGTTAGGGTGCCGGTCTTATCAAAGACGATACGATCTATCTGATTTAAACCTTCTAATACGTGGCCTTTACTAATGAGGAAACCTTGTTCGCGTAACGACGCTGTCGCGGCGGTTAGCGCCGTCGGTGTGGCGAGAGACAGTGCGCAAGGGCAAGTGACCACTAATACGGCTAAGGTGATCCAGAACGCTTGGCTAGGATCGATAAACCACCAACTAATAGCAATGATTGTCGCGATAATAAGTACCGCGGCGACGAAGCGTGAGGCGACCTTATCAGCAAATATCGCAATCGCTGGTTTTTCTTGTTGCGCGCGATCCATCAAACGCATAATAGTATTTAATTCAGCATCAACCCCCGTCGCCGTTACCCGCATTAATAACTGGCTTTCAACATTATGGGTGCCGCCAATTAAGCGGTCGCCGACGATCTTATCAATCGGTAGATACTCACCGGTTAGCGCGGCTTCATCGACCGCGCTGCTGCCGGATTCTATAATGCCGTCAGCGGGAATCTGCTGGCCTGGCTTAATTAATAGCAAGTCATCGACTTGAATATCAGAACTGGCAATGACAATGTCGCCCGCGGGGGTCGATTTGATGGCGGCCGAAGGCATCAAGTCTAATAAATTATTGCCTGCTTGAGTCATGCGATGGCGAGCGCGCATCTCAAAGAAACGCCCAGTCAAAAGGAAAAAGGTGAACATGCAAACCGAGTCAAAATAAATCTCGGGGCCTTGATTCACCGTACTCCAAACGCTGGCAAAATAGGCTAATAAAATCGCAATGGATACCGGCACGTCCATCGTCAAATGACGGGTTCTTAAGTCACGTAAGGCAGCGCTAAAAAAGGGTCGAGCGCTGTATAAAACCACAAAGGTAGCGAACAGCATGGAGGCCGCACGTAAAAATACTTCGTATTGCGCGAGGATTCCTTGCATTGCTCCCACGTACAAAGGAACAGAGAGCATCATCACTTGCATAGTGGCAAAACCAGCAACGGCTAAACGACGAAAAGCAGTTTTGCTTTCTTGAATTCTTTGTTGCTCTGCTTCGGTGGCAGAAAAGGGGTGGGCTTGATAACCGAGTTGGTGGATCTCTTCAAAAATTTGCGACAGTTTTACTTCGTCATCTAACCATCGAATCAGCAGGCGATGGGTAGTTAGATTGAGATTAACCGAGACCACATGTTCTAGTTGATTTAAGCGATGCTCAATTAACCAAGCGCAGGCGGCGCAACTGATGCCGGAAATAACCAAAACGGCTTCGGCTTCAACTTGCTCCGTTTCCGCATTAGAACTGCCGAAACGCTGGACAAAGGATTGCTGAATGGCAGGTTCATCGTACAGTTTTAATTCGTCGCGCACGTCGTTATTAGCACTGCGTTTTTGCTGCGGAGAAACGTCGGGTAGGGCGGTGCGGTGACGGTAATAATCTTTCAAGCCGCTGCCAATAATGGTTTCAGCGACGGCTTTGCAGGCGGGGCAGCACATGGTTTGTACTTTGCCATCAATTTCTAAACACCAACGATTGCCCTCAAGGGCAATCTCACCACAGTGAAAGCACAGACTTTGACTCATGAGTTAGATCTCATTACTTATAACTAACGGACGAGTACTTATTGACTAAGGGTCAGCGGCTTACCATTTTCAATCAAGGCTTCATCTTTAAGCATCCATTCTTGATCTGGGCTTTGTAACCATAATTTACGCTTGCCGAGGTGGCTATTTTCGCTAAGCCCTAGATAACTGCCATCAGCGGTTTGCTGCAACATAACAGATTCATCTCGGGTTTCTAGCGTTGGATGAATAAGCTGTAAAAGCAAGAAGCTAGGCTGTTCATCGAGGTAACCGGTAATAGTTACGCGAATTTCATCTTGGTTATAAACCATGCCCGCTTTGACTTGTAAGCGTTTAGCTTTGTCAATAAAGGTATTGTTTTCGGTATACGCCATGCCGTCTCTGTAATAGCTATCGCTGACTAAAGAATCTTTACCGGTAACGGCTAGGGTAATAATGACCATGCCCCAGCAGACTGCGATAATAGGAACGCCAAGCACTAAAAACATCCAAGGTTCTTTATACCAAGGTGTGAAGGGCTCATCAGATTTATTTAAGGGGGAA
>Ga0209396_1000789_pt1 | contig 36593 bp, 31 predicted proteins | sample GOMGulsemesocosm_6_FD_184638 | JGI IMG/M metagenome (GOLD analysis project Ga0209396, IMG submission 184638) | Methane-oxidizing microbial communities from mesocosms in the Gulf of Mexico - GOM8C Gulf of Mexico (SPAdes) (version 2) | ecosystem: Environmental > Aquatic > Marine > Cold seeps...
AAAAGGAGAGTTATTTTCACGATGTTTGGGGGGAGGCTTAATTATTTCAGGGGGGCTTATTCTTATCATTTAGCTTAAAGCAGACCAGTAAAGTTTACTGGTCTTGTTGTATAAATGGGAGCAAAAACAGCTCCTCTTTATAGTTTAACCGCGGAAGTAAGACTGCGCAACAAAAGGCATTTTGCTTACAATCATAGGCAGTTTTTTACCACGTACTTCAGCAAAAACTTCTGTTTCAAGTGCTGCAAACTTAATGTTTACATAAGCCATCGCAACCGGTTTTGCGATAGATGGACCATAAGTACCACTGGTCACAAGTCCAATCTCATTATCATCTGCATCAAACAGTTTAGTGCCTTCACGGATAGGCGCTTTAGAGACACCAATTAAACCGATACGCTTACGGTTCTCATTTTTAGTTTTGATTTGCTCAAGAATAATGTCACTACCCGGGAATCCGCCAGCACGCTCGCCATCAGTACGGCGGTTTTTACTAATACCCCATAATAAGCTTGCTTCAACAGGTGTCGTTGTTGGGTCTAAATCGTGGCCGTATAAACATAAACCACATTCTAAACGTAGTGAATCACGCGCGCCTAAACCCACCCATTCTACTTCATCGTTAGCTAATAACTGAGATGCTAACGTTTCAGCTTGTGCTGCTGGTACTGAAATCTCATAACCATCTTCACCCGTGTAACCTGAACGGCTTACGTAACATTCAACGCCAGCTAACTCTAATTTCAGCGCGTCCATAAACACCATATCTGCAACCGCTGGGTTTAATTTACTTAAAACAGCTACCGCTTTAGGGCCTTGAAGTGCTAATAATGCGCGGTCTTCAATCAGTTGTAATTCAACATCAGAAGGTAAGTTAGCTTGTAGATGTTTAATGTCTTGCTCTTTACAAGCCGCATTCACTACAACAAACAGGTGATCGCCAAAGTTTGTCACCATTAAATCGTCGCTAATGCCACCTTGCTCATTAGTGAAAAAAGCATAACGTTGTTTGTTCGCTGGCAAATCAATAATATCGACAGGCACTAAGCTTTCCATAAAGGCCGCTGCATTATCACCGATTAAGCGCAGTTGACCCATATGCGAAACATCAAACAAACCCGCGTGTGCACGGCAATGTAAGTGCTCTTTTTTAACACCTAATTTGTATTGCACGGGCATATCATAACCAGCAAAGGGCACCATTTTTGCGCCAGATTCAGTATGTAAAGCGTGAAGAGGGGTAACTAATAGTTCAGACATTGCTAATACTCCGTAAATATTATGTGTTGTATTTACACTCCATAAATTAGTTGAAGTGCTTATAAAGTTAATTATTCAGTGAATGTTCAGGGTTAAGCCATTTATGTTTAGTTCAAGGCAAAAAAGCGCAGTTTAGTCTTTTAAATACTGCGTACCTCCTGTACTACGCCCTACGGGTCATCTTACAGATGTTCAAATTCATTCCAGATGAATTTGTGAGCATTTTTAAACGAAGAAATAAGCTTAAATGGCGACGGTCTGGACAATCACATTTAAGAGGCTGTCACCCAAAGTATTAGGGCATCTTGCTCACTTGCTGAGATCAGCATATGACCCATGTTGGCATCATAATAAACAGAGTCTCCTTGACTTAAATTAACGGGTTCATAGAACTCCGAGAAGAAAGTGATCTCGCCATCGAGTACCAATAAAAACTCTTCACCGTCGTGACGTATCCAACCTGAGTAGTCTTCAAAGCTGCGTGCACGTACTAATGATTTAAAAGGCATCATTTTTTTATTAGTTAACTGCGTAGCTAACAATTCATGTTCATAGGTCGAAGTGGGGTGTGCTTTACCTTCCTCACTGCGCGTAATATCACGGCGACCTGTCGCTGTTACTTTTTTCGGTGCTGTAAACAGTTGCGGGATATCAATCTGCAAACCCGTGGTTAACTTTTGCATCGCTTGAAAAGTAGGGGAGATCTGCTCATTTTCGATTTTTGATAACGTCGAGCGCGCAAGTCCGGTTTTTTGACTCGCTTCTTCTAGCGTCAATCCTAATGTTTTTCGGATCTCTTTTAAGCGCTGGCCTAATTTTATCGGTGCTATTTTTTCCGGCTGATTATCCGTTGAGATAGTCATCGATGGATAAATATCGTGTTGCTCTTGTTCGCTCATGCAAGCCTTCCTATAAATACGCTGTGTTTTGCTATCCGAGCTAACGACGCAAGACTAATGATCACCATAGTAAACATCCCCTGTAAAAATACATGTCTAATAACCGATCAAGATCACACTTTTTTAACAAAGTTTCCTTTTGGAAACTTATGTTCAAGCACAATCTAATAATCCCCATATAATAGCAACAATATTCACAATGACTAAATTTCACAACGCATTGTTCAATAGTGGGCTTTAATATAAGTTAAGCCAGTGTTTATGGGCTTTGTGTTGAAAGTTATGACTAATAAACTCACTGTTTTAGCTTGTTTGTTAATACTAAATAGGTAATTTTATCTTGTTTCTATTATAGGAAACAAAAGTGTCATATTTCTCTTTTATAGTGTTGAGTAGCGATACTAACGCGACTATTGTTAAAGAGATGTTACTTACAAGTGGTCATTGTCAAACCAATTACAACCAACTAATTAGTTAAGGATTAAAAATGGAAAGCACATTAAAATTTACTGAAACACACGAGTGGGCACTGGATAACGGTGACGGTACTATCACTATGGGTATCTCTAACCAAGCACAGGGTTTCTTAGGTGATGTGGTTTTTGTTGACTTACCTGAAGTGGGTGATGAAGTTGAAGCGGGCGAAACGTTCTCATTGGTTGAGTCAGTTAAAGCTGCCTCTGATCTTTACGCGCCAGTAAGCGGTGAAATTGTTGAAATTAATGAAGAGCTAGAAGATAGCCCAGAGTTAATTAACGAGTCAGCTTATTCAGCAGGCTGGATTGTGAAAATAAAAATGAGCGATGAAGCAGAGTTAAATGACCTGTTATCAAACGAAGATTATCAAGCTGCTAATGAAGAAGAAGCTGAGTAAACAACTCCATTAATATCAGCGCAGATTGCTCCGCGCTTTTTTAAAATAAATGCTCTGGCCGTTGCCATTTAAGCCTACTTCCTCGTTGAAAAATGCTCATTTAAACCACTAAACTGCGCTTTTTCGCCTTGAATTAGACATAAATGGCTTAGCCCTGAACATTTATTGCTGTTTATAAAACACCTAAAATTTAAGGTGTAATAAATAGCTATAAATAACCTAGTTTAGGAAACACCATGACCGATACCACCTTGATTGACTTATTAAGTGATAATAACGATTTCGCTACACGCCATAATGGCCCAGATTCAGCTCAACAGAAAAAAATGCTTGAAACCATAGGTTTAAATAGCGTTGACGAACTAATTGAGCAAACTGTGCCAGTAGCTATTCGCTCGCCTGAAAAAATGCAGTTAGCGGAAGCATTAAGCGAAGCTGATATGCTGACTTCGTTAAAAACTATCGCTGAGAAAAACGTCATTAACCGTAGCTTTATCGGTCAAGGTTATTACAACACGTTTGTGCCAAACGTAGTATTACGTAACGTATTAGAAAATCCAGGTTGGTACACGGCATATACGCCTTATCAGCCTGAAATTTCACAGGGCCGTTTAGAGTCATTGCTTAATTATCAGCAAATGATCATGGACTTAACTGCCATGGAAATTGCTAATGCTTCTTTATTAGATGAAGCAACAGCCGCTGCTGAAGCGATGACATTATGTAAACGTGCCGGTAAAAACAAAAGTAACGCGTTTTTTGTAAGCAGTCAGTTACACCCACAAACGATTGATGTTATCCGCACACGCGCAGAATATATCGGTTATGACATCATTACCGGTGATGTTGACTCGCTAGAAAACCACGACGTATTTGGTGCGATTTTACAATACCCAAGCTCCACAGGTAACGTACAAGACTTAACAGATATCATTGAAAAAGCACATGCTAAAAAGACATTAGTAGCAGTCGCTGCAGATCTTTTAAGCTTAACGCTATTAAAAGCGCCGGGTGAAATGGGCGCGGATGTGGTCATTGGTAGCGCACAACGTTTTGGTGTGCCAATGGGCTTTGGTGGTCCACACGCAGGTTTCATGGCAACCAAAGACAAATTCAAACGTACCATGCCGGGTCGTGTTATTGGTGTGTCTAAAGATAGCAAAGGCAAACCTGCGCTACGTATGGCAATGCAAACACGTGAGCAACACATTCGCCGCGAAAAAGCGACCTCGAACATCTGTACAGCACAAGCATTATTAGCGAATATGGCTGCGTTTTACGCGTTATACCATGGACCAGAAGGCCTACGTAAAATTGGTCGTCGTGTACATCACTTTACGGCTATTTTAGCTGCCGGCCTTAAAAGTGAAGGCATAAAGCTTGAAAATGAGCACTTCTTCGATACCTTAACGCTAAATACTAACGAACACAGTAAAGCGATTTACCATCGTGCGCTTGCTGAAGGCATGAACCTACGTAAGTTCCCAACGCCAGATAACATGCCTGTGCAACTGGGTATCAGCCTTGATGAAACAACCACAGCACAAGATGTTGAAGACTTGTTATTAGCGATTACTGGTAAAGCTCTAAAAGTGGCTGATTTAACAGTACAAGTGGCGAGTGATGAGTTTGCAGGTATTCCAGAAAACTGTCGTCGTGAAAGCGAATATTTACAGCACCCAGTTTTCACAGCGCATCACAGTGAAACGCAAATGATGCGTTACATGAAAAAATTAGAAAACAAAGATTACTCATTAACACACGGTATGATTCCATTAGGAAGCTGTACCATGAAGTTAAATGCAGCCGCTGAAATGTTACCGGTTACATGGCCTGAATTTGGACAGATGCATCCGTTTGCACCAACAGAGCAAAGCTTTGGTTACCAAGAGCTCGCTGAAAAATTATCAACCATGTTATGTGAAATTACTGGTTACGATGGTTTCTCTCTGCAACCTAACTCAGGTGCACAGGGCGAATACGCAGGATTAATCGCGATTCAGCGTTACCACCAGAGCAACGATCAGGGGCATCGTAATATCTGCCTAATTCCAAGCTCTGCACACGGTACAAACCCAGCAACCGCTGCTATGGTTTCGATGAAAGTAGTTGTTGTTGGCTGTGATGACCAAGGTAATATCGACCATGCAGACCTAAAAGCAAAAATCGAAAAACATCGTGACAACCTGTCATGCATCATGATCACTTATCCTTCAACGCACGGCGTTTACGAAGAAGCGATTCAAGAAGTGTGTGATTGGGTACATGAAGCGGGCGGTCAAGTTTACCTTGATGGCGCAAACATGAACGCACAAGTAGGTTTAACGAGCCCGGGTTTCATTGGCTCAGATGTTTCACACCTTAACTTACACAAAACATTCTGTATTCCACACGGTGGTGGTGGCCCAGGTATGGGACCAATTGGTGTTAAATCACACCTGATTCCATTCTTACCTGGACACATCGAAGTAACAGAATCAGCAGACAACAAGCATTATGCGGTTTCTGCTGCTGAGTTAGGTTCAGCCTCTATTCTGCCAATCTCATATGCATACATTGCAATGATGGGCGAACAAGGTCTAACAGAGTCAACTAAGCTGGCGATATTAAACGCTAACTACGTAATGGAACGTTTACGTCCTCACTTCCCGGTTTTATACATAGGTAAAGAGGGCCGTGTAGCGCACGAATGTATTATCGATATTCGTCCGATTGAAGCAACCTCTGGTATCTCAGGTGAAGATATTGCAAAACGCCTAATGGATTACGGTTTCCACGCGCCAACCATGTCGTTCCCTGTTGCGGGCACGTTAATGATTGAACCAACGGAATCAGAAGATTTAGCAGAGCTAGATAGATTCTGTGATGCGATGATCGCAATCCGCCACGAAATGCAACAAGTTGAAGACGGTGAATGGACACTAGCAGATAACCCATTAGTGAATGCACCGCATACACAAGTTGACTTGATGGAAGCAGAGTGGACACACAGCTACAGTCGTGAACTGGCTTGTTTCCCATCAGCGCACAGCAAAGATTCGAAATACTGGCCTGCTTCAAACCGTGTCGATAACGTATTTGGGGATCGTAATTTAATTTGTAGCTGTCCAAGTATTGAAAGTTACATGGAAGATTAATTTTTAATGATGGTAAGTAATTAAGTTGGTTAACGATTTAATAAAGATGGTTATCTTAATTAAGTTGGTTAATTCACTAAAATAAAAAAGGCGAGTCAGTAATGACTCGCCTTTTTTATATAAACGAATTTGCCCAGGAAAAATGACTAATAATTCCAGGGATACATTTCGATGTGTATTGGATAAGCTGACTGACAACACATTAAATAATCACTGCTTTACAGTCTAAATAGTGTTCTATTCGTTGAACAATCGCAGTTATCGAAAGTTACAAAATTTTGTAAGTTCCTATCCCGCTTCACGGCCTGAGGATTAGTTCAAGCTTTTCCTCAGTCTAATAATGGTGAGCCACGATCTTTTAATACCCTTAAATAACGTACTTCATTATATGGTTTGAGATCCAGCCAACACCTAAAAATTATTCTGATCCATTTGAATGAAAGGGCACGAACAGCTCTTGATGTGAACTACCCGATTCTCTTTTGTTAAGATAAAAAATCTTAGCCCAATACGAACTATAGGTTGAGTGAGATGCCCACTCGATAAATGTTTGCCTTACAAATTTAGGGCATTTCCAACGCCAATGTACCCAAGAATTTTTACCACTGCGCTCTGTGACGGGGGGATTCCTACATATTGTTGTAACTGTTGATTTGAAGTGAACTGGTCTCTTTGTTCACCGAACGCACTTAGCAACCTAGCAGACAAACAAGCTCCTGCACCTGGTAGGGCTGTAAATAATTCGGCGTCAGGTAATATTTACATTAACTCTGCGATTTTGTGATCGAACAGTTTTATATGCTTCATTGCACATATAATTCGCTCTAGTAAAGCGGTCATAAACAGGGAATGAGTCTCAATAACAGCTTCATCTTCAGTAAGTGGCATTGCTTCTTTTATGGCATTTACGCGCTTAGTGATTTTTTGGGTATCACATATACAGTTACTACGGATAGTGAATTAAATAACTAAACGGGATATTTCGCATTTAAACGTGTGATAACTTTAAAATAACAGGTGTTATATATAACACTTGTTATTTTAAAGTGTTGCTTCATACTGTCGGGATATTCATTAACAGGGGGTCGTTATGCCGAAAATAGTTGATCACGAAAAAAAACGATTAGAATTTATGCAAGCCACCATGGAGTTAATAGCCAGTGATGGCTACAGCGCCGCTACCTTACGTAATGTGGCTAATAAAGCGGGGTATACAACGGGTTCACTCACCAATTATTTTCCCGATCGTAAGACACTGATTTTAGCTATGTTAAAAATGGCACACAATGCCGCTGCTGCGCGAATGACTGACGTGGCTTCAGTAGCCACCAATGATTATCAACGGCTTATAGCCGTATTACTTGAATCACTGCCATTAGATAAAATCCGACTAAAAGAGTGGCGCATTTGGATTGCGTTTTGGGGAGAGTCTTTAGCGGAAAAGGCGTTACTAAAAGAAAATAAAACCAAATACAAACAATGGAGCGATGCATTAGAACAACTGGTGACGCCGTTAGCGAGTAATAGCGGATCGGTGAAAGACCATGTCTATCGGCTGGTCGCTCTGGTCGACGGCTTAAGCGTTGTGCTAGTAATGAAGGGCCTAAAAGGAAAAGCACTTGAAACAGAACAAAAACGATGTGAACAACAATTACGACATTATATAAAGCAACATTTTGGAGAGTAACATGAGAAAACTAAAATACTATTTTTTATTTGTAGACATTGCCTTTATTCTCTATTGGTTTATTACCCTATTAAAATGGATACCAGGCGAGTATCTCTTTAAAGACTACACCAATCCAATTTTATCCGCATGGAACTGGTCATTTTTACCACTGGATTTATTTATTTCCGCGACAGGACTTACCAGCGTATATTTGTGGAATAAAAATAATGTGGCTTGGCAGCCAATCGCGTTAATATCTCTGGTGTTAACGTTTTGTTCAGGGTTACAAGCCATCGCGTTTTGGGTCATTCGAGTCGACTACGATATCACTTGGTGGGTGCCTAACTTATTCTTAATGCTTTACCCATTATTTTTCATTAAGCCCATCATTAAAGAGATGCTGGTGAATCAAACCCAAAACCCAAGTACAGCTTCATGAAAAAGCTAATAGGTTTCGGCTTGTTGATCACATCATTTATCATGTGGGGCGGGGTAGCAGTGCTGCCCTTTCTAATGACATCGTCAGCTCTGCCGTGGTCGCTTATTCCCTCGGTGGCGATGGTCAGCGAAGGAATATTTTTAATCAGTATTGGTCTTTTAGGGAAAGACCTTTGGCAGTACTTAAAAAGTAACATTCTGTGTCAAAAATAGGTTTAATACGCTGGCTTACCCGCACACTAACGCCAGCAAACCATCGTACGCTTTTCTGCCATAATTTGAGCTGCCAGTGCCCATGTTTAGCACGATTACCCCACGACTGAGCGCTAAAATGGTGAGCCCCACGAAGCACTATCCAGCGAAGAATCCAGTTGTTGCTCATTTTGAGCCTGAACACAGCGAGACTCGATGCTTGCCAGCATTTCGTTAATGCCATTGGCTATTAAATTAGAAAGAAAGTCATTCTGACCGCCCACTTCTAACGGCCCCATGGCAGCAATACAGCCATTAGGCGTGTTAGGGCTATCAAACCCACTTAACAAACAATCACAAAAATGATTCAACGCTATTTTAAAATCTTCATGCTGTAAAAGCGCCAACGCATTCGACGTGTATTGCGTTCTAAAGCGTTCCAAACAAAAGTCGTATAGCTATTTTTTGCTGTCAAAGGCGTTGTAAATACTCGACTTTTTTAATCCCATCGCTTGTCCAATGTCTTTAAGGGACGTGGCCGAATAGTCTTTTTGCCAAAGCACACGCCTGGATGCACCCAGGGCTTGTTCTTCATCAAATTGTTTTCTAGCGTTCATATTTCGCCTCAAAAAAGAATTACTGGTTTAGCCAGTGTATCACGTATGCAATTCCCACTTAGTGGGACTCATTTAACCTTGCTAGTTAAGTATTTTGAATAATAAATAGGAAACCAAAAATAATGATAATGAGAATAGCCACCATTAATAAGCTTTTATCTAACTCGGTTTGGGCCTCTTTGCGACTTAGATAGTTTTCCTTATATGCACCCAAAGGCCACCATTTTAGGTAGCGTTAGTACTTTTTCTCTAACGGTTTTATGGTAAATATCAACTTTGCGTTTCATAAACGTATTCGTTGCTTTACAACATTATCTATCAGATGACATAGACGCTTCAACCTTCCCTGAATGAAATTTACCATTGCTTTGTAAGAGTAATTTTAAACAAAATATTCAAATTACTCTTATTGTGTTGATTATATTTCTCTTGATAAATCTTTTTATGGTTTTATGCTGTAATCCATGTCCAACGGTGCTTCACCTTTAATAGGACCGATTAATTGCTCCATTTGGAAACGGAAACGTTCAACCAAGTCTCTTTTCATCATCCAGCGATGAAAGTCTGCCGGTGACGTATTGTGATCTTGTAATGACTTATAACCACCGGGAGCTTCAAAATCAGGTCGCACAGGCCATTGTAGCCACTTACCTTGGAATTCAGGCGATAGCATCCAACTCATATACAGTTTTGCAGCTGCTTTGTTTTTCGCTTGGCGAGGGATACCCGCTGTTTGTACCCATGACAAGAAGAAATCATTTTTAGGCAACATGAAACGCGTACTGTTATCTTTAAATGGAACAAATGACCACGAAGTAGTGAAACTGGCACCATACCATCCTTTATCAATTGCTACATATGGCATCGAAGTACCACGAACCCAAACTGGATTTGTTGCGACTAATTTCTCTAAGTATTCCCAACCATACATCTCTTTTAAATTCCAGAATTGATAAAGTACGGCATCATCACTGTGTGGGTAAGTTAGAATGATTTTGCCTTTTAGAGCAGGGTCTAAATAATCCAACGCATCACGGGGCGCTTTATCTTCATCAATAACATCAATGTTTACAACGTTACTGAAAGATACACCAAACAAACCAGTCCAACGCCCATGGGGGTCTTTATAATCAGGATAAACTTTATCCCAGTCTTTTGGCTTATATGGTAACAACATATCTTCCTGCGCATAATATTCATAATCATGCAGCGTTTGTAATTGGATAACATCGGGTACATTCTTATAATGTTTTCCCTCTAGCGCATTATCAAACCGGGGGGCGTGGTATAGACTCAAATCAACAGAGTGATTTACGTTGATATCTGGAAAACGTGCTTTAAACATATTGATGTAATAATCAGCTTGGTCTGCTTTATCACCACCCGCACTGAGGATAAGTTGACCGCCTTCTGCTTTTGCTGCTGCGTATAATTCATTGAGTGTTCTTGTTTCAACCTCTACAGCAAAGGCTGAAGTCGTGAGCATTAAAGATGTGATTCCGCTGAGTAGAGCTTGTTTAATATAGGTTGTATGTTGCTTCATGTTTTGTATCCTTTTTGTGTGAATTATGCCGATAAAGTTACTTATACGTAATCAGGTGCATCTAACGTTTTACCTGACATAGTCCCTGTGATTGCGGATACATAAGCTTTAGCTGTATCTTCAGCAGACAAACCGGCCTCAGTGCCCATGCCCATCATTGCCATCGTTTCCTTAACAAAAACAGGGGCAACAACGTTAACGCGAACTTTATCCAACTCTAAAGCAGCCACTTTTACAAAGCTTTCTAATGCACCATTGGCCATACTAATAACACCACTACCTTGCATTGGTTCACGAGACAAAATGCCTGATGTTAATGTCACTGAGCCATTATCTGTAAGATGATATTGACCTAAGCGAATTAAGTTAATTTGCCCCATCAATTTATTGTTTAATGCAAGCGCGTAATCTGTATCAGTTAATTCATTTAATGCAGCAAAGTTAGCTACCCCTGCTGTTGACACGATGGCATCAACTTTACCTACTTTGTCAAACATCGCTTTGATGGATGATTGACTACCAATATCAACACTAACGTCGCCACCGGAGTAATTAGCTGTGATAACTTCATGTTGATTAGTTAATACTCTTTCTACTGCTTGCCCTATTGTGCCACTTGCGCCGATAAGTAAAATTTTCATAGTTTGCTCCGAATGTTTGAATGATTAAGCTTGAAATAATTATAATTGGGATGTTTAATTAGATAAATAACCGAAAAACAAAAGGATTGTTCTCGTGAAGAGAAAGATAGATTTACTGAAGGCAATGAAAACTTTTAACGTAGTAATCGACAAAGGTAGCTTTAGTGGGGCTTCTAGAGAACTTAATATAGTGACTTCTGCCGTTAGCCGGCAGGTTACAGATTTAGAAGATCATTTTTCATGTCAATTGCTTTACCGAAGTACTAGAGCAATGAGTTTAACTGCGGAAGGCAAGCAATACCTTGAACAGTTCAAAAGTATAATAGGTAGCATTGAACGGTTGGAAAATAAGTCAGATGACTTAAATAAAGAGTTATCAGGCCACATAACTATTTCAGCACCTTGTGGTTCCGCCTCATTAGGTTTTCTAAAGTCTGCAAGTGACTTTATGAAGTTACACCCTAAAGTTAAAATTTCTTGGTTATTTGTCAATCGTTTTGTAGATATGGTGCAAGAAGGGATAGACTTGTCTATCCGGGTTGGTGATTTGCCAGACTCTAATTTCATTGCTCGTCGATACAGTTCAACTAAAATAAACTTTGTTACTAGTCCCTTATATATAAGTAAAAATGGTAACCCTCAGCACCCAAGAGAGCTTGAAGAACACAATTGTCTTGTCGATAGCTCAAATCGTTACCCTCTGCGTTGGCATTATCAAGAGAAGGGGAATAAACAGCACGCATCAATCGATGCTTTTGCAGAAGCCAATGACGGTGATACCGTAGCAAAATTGGCTACTGAAGATTTAGGTATTGCTTATTTGCCTACTTTTTTAACTCAAAAGTATTTAGATAGTGGGGCGTTGGTTCCAATACTTACTGAATTTGAATTTGACCAAAGCCCTGTATCATTAGTTTATCCTGCTAAGCTAATGATAAACCCGTTGCTTAAATCATTAGTAGATTACATATTAGAACGTGCAAAATGAAATGGAAAATATTGTAGTGTCATGATAATTCTTCCTGGGTTTGAGAATAGATCAGGACACCCGAACCTTTTTGGCTAAACTCCAATAACAATCTAAGTGTTGTGGCTAAGTAACATTGGTCACTAACTTAGTGTTGCTAAGTCGCAATGGGGGCGTTAGCGAGTTACTTTAGTCAGGCCTTTATTAACACCCAACACTTATTGAGGCCGTCGAACAAAGCTTGAAACTAAAAATAGCCAAAAGGCGAGACAAAACTGTCTCGCCTTTTTTGTTTTAATGAATCGTTTTTTTTAAACCGCTGTTGTAACAAAGTTATGTAACTCATCTTATCGAATAATAGGCCACTTTCTGCTCGGGTTTGGATACAAATCACCGAGAAAAATTATAAGTTTTACGCTAAGTGAGTGGCCAAAATGACTTAGCCACTACACCAGCAGTTATCATTTAAAGTCATCGCTTATGATTGCAGTTGCTTAGCGTAGTATCGTAAGTAGGAAATAATATCATTAGATTCATATAACCATTCCTTTTTACCATTGCTTGCAACTACCAACAGGCAAGGGACTTGTTTTTTACCTCCCCCTTGCATTAACTCTTTACGGTGAGTTGCATTTAATAAGATGTCTTTTGGGTTTATTTCGTCTGCTAAATTTAATGAATCAATAGCTTGGCGAGTACGCTCACAATAAGGGCATGCCTGATAATGATAAAGGCATAATGATTTAATATTGTTGAAGTTATTCATAAAATGATCCTAATAATTACTTGCTGTTGAATAGGTTAACTGGGTTTATTGTGCAGAATTAATCCGGAAGTTATGTGTATTGCTACTCGCTATCTGCGATTTAATAAAATAATCGAACGCTAAGCGACCACCACTAAACAGCACTACTTGTAATAACAAGATTGCCCATAATACATGTTGAGCATAAGCGGCTGCTGCAATCTCCTTTAGGCTAATAACAGCAACAATATTGACGATAAACAGTCCAAATGCGGAGAAACGACTTGCTAGCCCTGCCATTAATAATAAAGGCAAAATAATCTCTGCGCCGGTGCCCAAATAGGCTGCTAATTCATAGGGTAATAACGGTACGTTATATTCCTCTTCAAACAGATACAATGTGCTATCCCAGTTGTCTAACTTGGTTAGCCCTGATGAAAAAAATACCCAACCTACGTAGAGCCGAGCTGCTAATAAAGCAATTGTTTGTAAGAGGTTTATTTTCCCTGCTATGCCTTGATAAGTTTGATAGCTTGCAAATAAAAGTGAGTTGGAATCTTTCATGTTAAGTCTCTTTTAAATAATGAATTAAATTATGTGTGATAGCGTTTAGCAGCCATTTTTCAAATGAAAATTGTGGATCATCGCTGACTGCATCTAATGACTGTGCAAGTGAGTGATTGGCCATTAACGATTGCATGAATAGCGCTTCACTGGCTGTTAATTTATTGATACATGGCTGAAATTCAGGGCGATAAACCATGACGCTGTGCTCAAGTAATGTTGACAAAAGGGCTTGTTGGGCACTTTTAAAGGCTACTTTTTGCTGCGCTGGATCTGGGTGGTGGTGAGCATCAAAAATCTCTACCACTGGGTATTTACTATTAAGTAATTTCACATTTTGCTGAAAGCGAATCAAAAGGTGCTCAGGCTCGACATCAGCCAATAACTGTAATGAAACTTGCTGTAAGTGTTGATCTTTGCCATGTGATACACCATGAACAAGCCAATCAAGTGCAGCACAATCAACAAGATACGGATAATCTTGGGCTATTTCCGTTGTGCCAATAAATTCAGCAAAGTCATGACCCCATTGTGCCCAGTCGCCTTGTGCTGGTGGCGAGCTTTTCAAGAATGGCAATACCAAGCTGGCACTAACATCGCTATCAAGTAATTCAAATACAGTTGGAAAACTGATGCTCAGTGCGCGCTGCGCATTAGCGAATAAATTACGGCGGTAAATGTTAATACCTTGTTCACTAAAACCATGCATAGCAGCGGGCTGCTGATCATTCCATATTGCATCCAATAAGCACTGCTGCTCATCTATAAGCGGCTCTTTAACAAGTAAATTATTCACGAGAGGCTCCTAGTACCGTTTTGGCAATGTCACGTGCTTTGTGTGCCTGTGCAATAAGTCCTGACCATTGTGGTAAGTTTGTATCCCATTCAACCAATGTTGGTACTGCGCCAAAACGGCTTAATGCCTGCCGGTAACCTTGCCAAACCTGATCAGAAACAGGGCAAGCGTGATCATCAATCAGCATTTGACCAGCAGCCACTGGGCTGCAACCTGCGAGGTGTATTTGCGCAACGCTATCTACAGGTAAAGCTGCGATATAATCAGCGACCGATTGCTTAATATTGCCACCTTCAAAATTAATGCTGTTGACCGCGATATTGTTAATATCGAGCAATATTTTGGCCCCCGTTTGTTGGCAAAGTTGACTTAAAAATTGCGCTTCAGAAAGGTCATTGTCAGCAAATTGCACATAAGCAGATACATTTTCAATAATCAGCTCGCGCCCTAAATAGCATTGCACTTTATCCACCTGTTCACACATTCGCTGTAAATTTTTGTGGTTGTGTGCAATAGGTAATAAATCACCACTGTGGATCTGTTGCCCTTGCCATTGCCCCCAAGTAAAACAAGCATGTTCGGACATTAAAAACGGATCAATTGTTTCTGTTAAATGCTTTAAACGGTGCAGGTAACTACCACAAGTATTAGCAATATCATGTGCTGAGCCAAGTCCCATTGCTGTTGAATGTAAGCTGACCGGATAGTCTTCTCTTACTTGATTAAGCACTGATAATGCAGCACCACCTTGGCCAAAAAAGTTCTCCGAATGTACCTCGACGAAATCAACTTGTTTTGTTGAATTTAATATGTCGCTAAAGTGAGCGTGCCTTAATCCAACCCCTACTAATATATCGTTATGACTGACCAACATGCTCACTCCTTTGGGTGTTATTTAGACGCTAAGAACAGCTTCTTTGCTTCTTTTTTAGGCAAACCACCCAGTGATTCACAGGTGCCTTTTTTAACTAGTTTCCATTCACCTTTGTCGTTATCAACACTTGATTGCCCAGCGCACGAATGTGTGCCTGCTAAGTTGGCGCAATCGTTTTGACCCGCTTTTGCGACGCCGTAACATTTCTCTTTTTTGCTCGATGCTTCTGCTTGCGCAATGACTCCCGTAGAGAGCAGTGTTGCGAGTGCTGCGCTTGCGATTAACTTCTTATTCATAATGGTTCCTATGTGTTTAAATTTAGAGGGCTATGTTGGTTTTTTAACCGTTGTGCCAAGCGCCGGGGGGATTTTCCGGCGAGGCACACACTGTGTTTTTCAAGCCATATTATTCGTATACTTTTTCGATTTGCTCTTCAGTTAAGCCTTTGATATCAGTCCAATTAACCTGTGCTGTTTCGATGTAACCAGGAATGTCTGTATTCCATTTTTTCTGCACGGCTTTGTTGTAATTGAGGTACAACTTGTCGCCACGAATATGCCAAGCAGTCGGGTCGACATCTAGTTTCTTATTCAAAGCCACGCCCATCGCGCAGAATCCACCATATTGTGGTGCATATTGGTTTGGATTAGCTTTGAATAAATCACGATTATCAGCACTGGCAAACTGATAGATTGCGCCATTAAAAGCAGCAGTAAACTTGTCAGAGCCTTTTGTTGGTTCACCTTTAGTAAAGTAAGAAACGCTATCGTAGCCGCTTATTGCAATGTCATTGTCATTTGCGTTTACTTCAATGTTGGCAGCAAAGGTCAGGCTGCTAGCAAGCAGCGCGGTAGATACAAAGGTTGATTTTACAATTGTTGAAAGCTTCATCGTATTACTCCAATATTTCATGTTAATGGTTAATTAATTGCTCAGGATGTTTTCCTTAGGTGCCAATATAGTGCTTTCAATTAATCAAAAGGGATGACATAGTCCTAAGATTGAACCCAATCGTCCAAAATAGTGTGAAATGAGGTAATAATGGATCAGCTCTCAGTGATTCTTCAGCGCTTTTCAATCAATACAGAAGTGTTTTTCAGTGGTAATTTATGTGGTATTTCTAATTTTAATGGCGAGCCAAACAAAGGCCATTTACATCTATTGCACAGTGGTGAGATAACGGTAATCGATGAACAAGGCATATCACACTTAATCAATGAACCTACGGTGATGTTTTTCCCCACACAACACACCCATCGTATTATTGCCAGCACAGAAAACCCACCCCAACTGGTCTGCGCTAATATCACTTATAATGAAAGCACATCGAACCCGATCGCCAATGCATTACCCACATTGTTGTGTTTTAAACTCAGTGAAAGCCAAGTATTGATGAAGGCTGCACAATGGTTATTTGAAGAAGCATTTAATGAAGACTGTGGACGACAGCCGATGATTAATTCGTTGAGCAATATCTTTATCATTTATGTGTTACGTCATGTTCTTAATAACAATATCATGGAGCTTGGCCTGCTCGCTGGTTTAGCGCATCCACAGCTTTCATCGGTATTATTAGCAATACATGAGGCACCAGAAAAACACTGGGCATTAGAGGAAATGGCTGAACTGGCACTGATGTCTCGCTCAAAATTTTCTGATTTGTTTAAGCGTACAGTAGGGCAAAGTCCGGGAGATTATATAATCGATTGGCGTATTATGGTGGCGAAAGGTCTACTGCAACAAAACAAGTCGGTAGCGCTCGCTGCTAACGCTGTGGGATATGAAAATGGCTCCGCGCTAGCGCGTGTATTTAGAAAGAAACTCGGCATATCGCCTAAGCAATGGATTGAACAAACACTTGAGTAAGCTGCTATTTGAGTGATTTTCTAATATTTATTCTTAGAGGCCTGCATGGCTTTTTATGTTGTTGCCATGTGGGTTATTCTGAGCGCTAACCAGTACAGGCGCCTAGATATTTTCACACAGTTGAGAGAAGCCGTACAATAAATATTAACCCAATGTTTACCAATAAATTAAGGTAGTTATGAGTAACGAATACCAAGCCAGAATCGACCGAGTCATTGGCTATATTGAGGAGAATCTGAGCAACAGTATCTCTCTAGCTGACGTTGCCGAAGTAAGTTTTTTTTCCCCTTATCATTTTCATCGTATTTTCTCTGCGATGATGAATGAAAGCATAAATGATTATATTAATAGGCGACGTATGGAGCGCTCGGTACATAGCTTAATGTGTGATAGACACCTATCGATGACTCACATTGCTTTAGAGAACGGTTTTTCTTCAAGTGCTAATTTCTCAAAAGCCGTCAAACTATATTTTGGTTGTACGCCCTCTGCGATTAGGAATCCCTCAAAAGATCAGGATAGCAAGATTGGAAAAATATTTAGCAAGTATGGAAAAGTATTTAATCCCGCTGATTTATATCCTACTCGTATCACTAATGAGGTGATGAACGAAACGCATTTGGAGGCGATGGTTATGAAGGTTGAAGTAAGAGAAATGAATCAACAGCGAGTTTGTACTTTGAGCTCACTACGCGGTTATGAACAACAAAGCATATATGCAACCTGGGATAAACTTATCGATTGGGCGCAGAGCAACGGAATAAAGCAACAGGATCAAACGCGCTTTGCGTTTGCCTTTGATAATCCAACCATTACGCCTTTAGATAAATGCCGTTACCATGCTGCAATAATAATTGCTGATAATGTCAATATTAACGCGCCATTTACAGAATCAAAAATCCCCAAAGGCAAGTATGCCGTGCTTTATTACAAAGGGGCGCCTGAGCAAACAATTAAAGCGCAACTAAGCCTTTATTCTGATTGGCTCCCCAATAGTGGTTTTGAACCTGACGACTTTCCAATGTTAGAAAATTACTTAAACGATGTACGTGTTGATGGTTATTTAGAAATGGAAATCTACGTCAAACTTAAAAGCATTTCTTAGTGTCAGTAACACCGTAAAGCGCTTAGCAAAACGACTTTGCTTATTTGACGTGGTTATCGCTTACTTGTTTATATTTCTTATCTTGAAGCGTTAATCTCAACATTTCTAACTGACAGCTCTCGTTGAAACAGGGCTGTATCAGTAAAACGCTTGCATACCTTATGTATGCCTTACTCTATAGGTCAGCATCTTATGTTTAATGTAAATTATGAAATTATGTTTTCAGTGGTTGGAATATTATCTTTTATTGGCTGGACTGCATTAATATTTTCACCACTTCGGCTGGTACCATTAGTACTAACGGCTCGTGTAATAAGTCTTTTGCTCGCAGTCATTTATACTTATTTTCTGGTTACATTATGGGGAAATGAAACCAAGGTTGATTTTTCTTCACTGGCAGGTGTTGCTAACGGTTTCTCAGATATGGGCAACCTTCTGACTGGTTGGATACATTTTCTTGCTATCGATCTTTTCATTGGCGCGTGGCAAGTAGAAAGAGCTAAAAAAATAGGGATTAAACATATTATTTTATTGCCATGCTTGATACTGACCTTTTTAGTCGGTCCACTTGGCATGCTGTTATTTATGTTGATTGAATCAATTAAAAGCAAATCAGTTCAATTAAAAAATTAATAATAAGGAAAATAAAAGAGACTATGTTTTAGCATAAAAATCGTAGCCTCTTTAATATAGGGAGTAAATTATATGGCAAGGTTAATATTAGTCTGTGGGCCCACAGGGGCAGGAAAAACAACGTATTCACAATCCCTTTGTAAAGAGATTAATGCGGTTAAGTTTTCTATCGATCCTTGGATGCAAACACTGTTTGCAAAAGATATGACAACACTTGATTACGCATGGATGATTGAAAGAGTGACTCGGTGCTATGAGCAAATATGGCAAGTCAGTGAACAAATTTTAGCACTTGATGGAAATGTAGTGTTGGATTTAGGCTTTACGACTAAAGCGCAAAGAGCCTCCTTTTTTGATAAAGCGGAAAAATTAAGTTTACGCCCGGAAGTTCACTATTTAGATGCCCCTGCAATGCTGCGTAAACAACGCGTGGAAAAACGAAATATTGACAAAGACCCTAGCGTTTACGCTTTCGAGGTGACAGATATGATGTTTGATTTTATGGAACCAAGGTTTGAAATTCCAGATAAAGAAGAACTTATCAATGGTTGTAAAATCTCCGTATAGACATCCTATAAACCAATAACTAAAACTGCTTTTTATGTGAGTTTTGTGAAAAATGGGGAATCGCTTCCCCATTAAATTATGAGCATTTAGTGTGCGTGGTTTGCTTCTGCTTTAATGCCTAACCAGGTAATGAGGCTTGGCGTGAAGTCGAGTTGAATCGTTGCAATCACGCTTTGTGTTTCTAAATCAACTTGCAAAATAGTGTTATCTGCAGGATTACTGATAAATACTTGCTCGAGCGCCGAAGAAACCGCTATTTTATGTTTAATCGCTGTTGATGCTGCCTTTACCTCTTCATCAGTGCTCGCAGGCATCTCTATGACTTTAAAGCGATGCGCTAGCGCATAATCATTTTCAATATTAAATAGATTTAAATAACCTTCTGAATCAAGCACGAGAAAGTTTTCTTGATGGCCATCAGTTGCCGTGGCAAGCATGGTTATTTCTGGTGAAACTTTCCAGTTGATTTCTGTCATTGAACCGACGACAGGATCAATTAAAAAGGCTTGTTGAGAACGTGTCAGGCCTAGGAATTTATCAAGGTGGTTATTTCCTTTAATGCTGCCAATACCCATATCATGTGGCAACTTTTTAGCAGTAAAGGTTGCGCCAACTTGTTCAATCGCTAACACCCCATCTCTACAACCAAATAGTGTCCAGTTTTCACCCTGGAAACTACCGTGTAAACCAGGACATGCCACATCAAACGTTTGCTCCTCATGCAGGTGATCACCGTGTAATTCAAACAAGGTCACACGATCTGGCATGTTGTAGTTTTCATTTTGATCGGTGAAATCTGTCACCATCGTAGATAACACATAATCGCCACGTATTTGCAGTGTGCCGTGCATTGACGTATTGAGTGTATGACTCGCTACGTATTTACCCGCTTCAATGCTCGCATCATCAAGCACATAAAACCCCGATGAAACGCCAGCTACTTTGTCACCGTCAATGTATAGCGCGGCTTGATCAGCAATGGTGTTGTAGTGCGTTGGTTGCGTTGCATCTATTTGGTAGCTGTGCAGGCTTGGTGCTTGTTCAATCGTATCGTAATGGTCGTCATGCAGCTTTTGCCACAGGCCACCATCGATAAACTCAACTAAGTGCTGCTCACGTTGTACCACAGTTAAATAACGACCACTCGGACTTGCGTATAAGTGGCTTGCTGGGTTTGTGGTACTGATCTCTTCTAACAGACTGTTATCGTCTAAATCAATTAAGCGGACCAGCGTTTGATCTTGTTCTGCAATCGCTAAGCGCCCTTTGGAATCATGTTGGTCATGCGTATCGCCATGTGCATCTGGTTCTGCTGCCGCTGCCGTTGCAACAGGATCATTTGAACCTGAATCACAGGCTGCTAAGAAGAGTGTTGCGAATGCAACTGAGAGAAATTTTTTCTTAAATTGTGGGGAAGTTTGTAACATCATTTACCTATCCATTTGTGAAAGTGATTATCATTACTTGATTTCCATTACTGTTATAATGTAACATTTTAAATGTTATATTATAACAAAACGTTGACGCAAGAAGTTTTTCAAATATATTTCTCGCATTGGATTTAGTGGATTAATCACCGGCGAAAAAAGTGGTTAATAATTTATGGAAGAGTAATGAATAAAAAATTTTTATGGGCTAGCTCATTAGGTCTAAGCGCTTTAAGTCTCAGTAGCACTGCGGTTATCGCATCATCAAGCAGTATTATTTCAAACCCTGAAATTGGTGTTGTGCTCGATGGCATTTATCAAGATGGTATGCGTGAGTTTTCACACCGTGAGGAAGGTTTTTCATTAGGGCACAGTGAGTTAAATCTCTCTGCCAATATTGATGATAAATTTCGCGGTGTATTAACTACCATGCTGGCTTCTCACCAAGGAAAAACAGAAGTTGAACTCGAAGAAGCGTTTATTGAGTCATTAGCAATGCCATGGGGATTTAAAGTGAAAGCGGGGCGTTTTTTATCTTCTTTTGGTTATTTAAATGAAAAGCATGTGCATGAAGATGCTTTTTCAGAGCGCCCTGGCGTTTACCGTGCGTTATTAGGTGGCCACTACTTTGATGATGGTGTTCAAGTTAGTTGGTTAGCACCAACAGATTTTTATTTAGCATTTAACGGTGAAGCATTTTCAGGTAAAAAGCTAGATGCTGGTTTTGACCAACCTGCGACAGTAGGGGTCTACAGCGCAAGCATTAATATCGGTGGGGATTTAAATGCTTCCCATAGTTGGATGTTTGGGTTAAGTGCGTTACGCAATGGCAACGGTCAAATGCAATTTGGTGGCGAACATGATCACAGTGAGCATGAAGAAGGCCATGAAGATCATGATCATGGTGATCACAGCCACGGGCCTGCGTTTACAGGTGAAAATTTATATGGTGCAGACTTTACTTGGAAATGGGCGCCACAGGGTAATTACAAATATCAAAATGTGCGTTTTACAGCGGAATACCTGCAACTCAATGATCTCTATGAATCAGAGTTTTCAGAGCTTGACGGCGCGAAAGATAACTTAAACGGCATGTACGCAACCCTTGCTTATCAATTTACACCAAGCTGGTTAGTAGCGATTCGTGGTAGCCAGTTTGATCATCAAATCGCGAATGATGTGCATAATCATGGGGACCATGCACACGGCTCTTTTAGTGAAACACAGTTACGTGAATATGACCTGAGTTTAGCATGGTTATCGTCACATTTTGGGCAGGTAAGAGGGCAATATACACGCCAAGAAACAGAGACTAAAGATGATAATATTTTCTCACTACAATACGTGATGACGTTTGGAGCACATGCCGCTCATGCTTTTTAATAAAGTCACTTTATCGGCATTGTTATTAACGGTTGTTGCCTCGCCGGCAATGGCGCTTAATATTTTTAGCTGCCAGCCTGATTGGGTTTCTCTGGTGAATGAACATGCGCCTGATGCTAAGGTGTTTAGTGCTACAACGGCTTATCAAGATCCGCATTTTATTCAAGCGCGTCCTTCTCTTATTGCCAAGATGCGTAAGGCTGATTTAGTCATCTGCTCTGGTGCAGAGCAAGAAATTGGCTGGTTACCAGAGCTTCAACGTCAAAGCCGTAATAGTAGGGTGATGGCAGGCAGTGATGGTCTGTTTTATGTGACAGATTATGTGAAGATGTTGGATAAAAGGGACAATGTTGATCGCGCCTTAGGGGATGTGCATGCGCATGGTAATCCACATGTACAGTTTGCGATCGCTGATATGGTTGCAGTCTCAAAAGCACTGGCACAGCGCCTTGCTTTAGTAGATGAAGCGAACGCCTCACAATACAAAAAAAATGCATTAGCCTTTCAAGATAAATGGCAACAAAGCATGCAGGTTTGGCAACAAAAAACAGCCTCTCTTGAAGGTAAAAAAATAGTTGGATACCACGGTACTTACCGTTATTTATTTGCTTGGTTAGGCATACAGCAGGTTGCTGATTTAGAGCCTAAACCAGGTGTTTCACCAACCACGGCACATTTAAATTCGCTAGCGAGTTTTAATGCCGAGCAAGCTTATGCGATTGTTTATTCAACACATCAATCGCATAATGCCGCCAATTGGTTAGCCAAGCGCACCGCGTTGCCGGTTATTGCTTTGCCTCAAAGTGTGGGAGGCAGTGAAGCTGCGTTAGATCTGTTCTCATTAATCGATAGCAGTATTAATGCGCTACTCGCGGTGCAACCATAATGGAAGGCATCTCACAATATAGTTGGTTATTACCGGCGCTGGTGTGCGGTTTATTGGCGGTTTACTGTAATGTGGTATTGGGACGGCAGGTGTTAAATAGAGGCATTATTTTTATTGATCTCGCTATGGCGCAAGTCGCTGCATTAGGGGTGTTATTAACCGATAAATTTTTCCATCTAATTATGCACCAGTATGTTTGGGCCTCTTATTTAGGCGCGACATTATTAACTGCTTTAGTGGCTTTTGTGATTGCTAAATTAGAGTCGCGTAACATTAAACATTTAGAAGCTATTATTGGTGCCTTTTATGTATTATCTGCCTGTTTAGCGATCATTTTAGTCAGTAATAATCCCCATGGCATGGTGTTGGTTAAGTCGTTATTACAGGGGCAGTTACTCTGGGTGAGTTGGCCTAAGGCAATGGTATTGCTCGGCTTTTCACTGGTATTGTTCTCGGTGAATCACTTTTACCCGCGTTTTTTAAAAGGGGGAGGGTTTTACGTGGCATTTGCGTTGGCTATTCCTATGCTCATTCAAACACTGGGCGTGTACTTAGAGTTTGCTATGTTAGTGGTGCCAGCAGTCGCAGCGGCTAGTTTAGTGGGTGCTCGTCAAGTTTTGATGGCGTTTAGTATTGCGGCTATCGGTTTATTGGCTGGTCTTGCGAGTTCACTAGTGTGGGATATTCCCTCTGGGCCTGCGATTGTGGTGATGATTTGCTTAGTTGCTCTTCTGACGTCGTTATTACTACAAGGACTTCACAATAAGAGTAACAAAAAACATGTCATAGCTAAAGATGCGATTTGTACCGAGTAACGATAACCTGTGTAGGCATTTGAGTTTTTTATTATCCTCTAAATTAGGGGACCTCTCTAATCACTTATTTTAAAGAGCGACAAACAAAAGGCGAACCAGAAATGGTTCGCTTTTTTTGTTTGTCGTTCACTTAAGACTCATTTAGTCTGATGTTAATTGTTTGCCTATAGGAAAATAACAGATGCTATTTTTGAGAACAGAAAGCAATAGATTTTAGCCTAAACCTCTATCAATAAACGCTTGGGTTAGTTGATGATAAAGTGTATCAACACTAGGGCGTGTATTAATATGTTCAAATAAAGTGGTATGTACCTGTGCTTTTATGCGCTCTTTTTTATCACATAATTGATAACACAGATTAATGGGCCTAATAATTTCTTCTAACACGGCATTAATTAAAATGCAGGCCTGTGCCAGTACAATTTTACCGCCTCCTTTTTTCAAAATAATGCGCTGCGCCGTACCGACGATTTTACGGCCATTAATATTGATATTAAAATCACCGTCGCAGTACGAGAACTCAGTGGCATGAGTTTCACTACTTAACCCATATTCACTAAAAAAGTCTTGCAATACTTGGCATAAATTTTCATAGGCTTGGGAAATAGAGTAGGGTCTTGCATCTGGCCAAACATACAAGTGAGATAGGTTAATAATACCTTGGCATTGTGGCACCGGTGCTCCCCCTGTTTTACGAGAGAGTAACTTCCAGTTATCTGCCTGTAAGGCGGTGTGCAGAGCAAGGGATTCGGGCCATTTTTGACCTGAAGGAAATACAATAGTGGGCGCTTTTGCTTGCCATAATATAAGGCATTGGGAAATGTCATTGGCTTGCATTTGAGCAATCATAGCCGTCTCTTTTTCAAACACATTCGCCACAGATGCGCTTGTATAACGTAATAATTTATTTCGATTTTTAAGCATAACCACCCCAGATTTAAATAACGATTAACGATACTAAATGAGTTAAAACAAATAAAGTAAAAAGGATGGGAACGCGAACCTTTTTGATTGGTGTTTCGGCATTTTAAGTGGCGTAATGTTTTGAAAAAAGGAACAATGTCCTTGTTTTATATATCGCTAAGGCAGGTGGTATTGTACGCGAATATCTGATCAGCACTCGTTCAATTGAAGTAACATCGTGCATTTTAGGGCAAGCATATTGCTATGCTTAATGGATGACGGTTTCCAAGTTGGCAAGCCCATACTTTTCTCTGTTTAAAACAATGACTGCTATGTATCAGTAGGTTATGTTTTAAATATATATAATGCGCTATTTATCCTCGAAAAGAGCTAAATACTTGTTAAAATACAATTTAGCTCAAAAAATACTACACAAGGAAGAACAATGACTTACCTGAGAGCAAGTTTTCTCTTATTAGCCTTTAGCCTAATCGCGCCAATAACCCATGCTAGGCAAAACACTAAACTAGAGTATTTAGGTGCGACCAATATTGAACAATATTTTGCTGCTGATAAAAATGAATACTCTAACTTCTTTGTTTCTAAACAGCTACTTGACAGCACAAAAAGTAAAAAGATAACAAATTGGCCAAAAGAAATTTATGCTTATACCTATAAAGATGGGGAAATTGATAAAGGTGATAAACAACTTTTAAGTCGAGATAGACGTAATTTGTACAGCTTCAATAGCTATAGGCAGTGGAAGACGATACCCCTTCATAATGACTTTGTTTTACTATTAAGTACCACTGAGTCAAATTATGATGGGCTAATTTCCGCCAATATATATAAGTATGCAGACCAAGTTTTCAAAGAGGTTAATTTTGTAACTGAAGATATCTACGATGTATTAAAAAACTCATCTGTGGACTGGCAACTCACTCAACTAAATTACAAATCGAAGAAACTCAACCATTGGCTTATTGATGGTTCGCTGGATAAATTTGTTAAAAGCTTAAATCAATATATTGATAGTCAGGGTTCAGTATATTCAGGTAAGCGTTATAAAGTATTATCCAAGTCGGCAAGCGACGAATATAAAACTTACCTTTCCTACCTAAGGCCTGCTTATCATGCCGTGCAAACATTAAACTCAATAAACAATGGTAAAGCCATGACGGGGGCTGAGGTTAATTCATTTATTTATAGTGAACTATTACCAACCCTTGCTGCTTTTTATAATAAGTACCAAGCAAGTGAAAAATATAAGAATGAACTGTTTTATCAGGAAACATTAGACACCTATAAAAATTTACAAAAAGGCGGTGAAACAGTTTTATTGGAGCTCAAAAGCCTCGCGCTTAGAAATGTTATCGATAAGCAACTTGAGGCTCAACAACGTTATACGCAGCTTGAAGATTACTCGCCAATAGTGCGTGCGGTTGCTTCAGAAGATATCACTAAAGTACGCAAAGCATTAAGCGATTATAAGGATGTAAATGCCCACTATAAAAATTGGACCGCGATTAACCAAGCGGCACAAGATGGTTTCTTCGATGCATTAAAGCTATTGGTCGAGAGTGGTGGTGATATCGAAGTACGTGCAAGAAATAAAACCCCCTTGCTAAGTGCTGCTGCTAATAATCGCCTTGAAGCAATGCATTATTTAATTGATCAAGGCGCGGATGTTAATGCTCGAGTCAGTGACAGTTTAAATTCAGCATTGATTATTGCAGCCAAAAACAACAGAGCAGAGATGGTGCGCATTTTATTAGAAAATGGTGCTGACTTATGGGCTGAAAATTATAACGGAGATTCAGCGTGGGCTTGGGCTAAACATAAAAATAATAAAGAAACGATAGCTGTTTTTGAAGAGTTTAATGGACGTGATGGTTATCAAGCGTTTCAAGCTATTGATAACAATAATTACAGTAGTTTTAGACGAGCAGTGAATAATATGGACAACCTTTATCAATTGCATCCGGAGAACTACGATGCTTTTCTATTATCAAATGCTGCATGGCATGGGCGATTAGAGATGGTGCAATTATTGATCGATAAAGGGGTCAATATTAACCTTTGTAATAAGGTCGGCCCATGTGCAATTCTTCAAGCCGTTGCAAAGGATCATTTAGAGGTCGTTAAGTTATTCGTGCAAAGCGGCGCTGATTTAAATGTTCAGCCTACAGATGGTTATGCCGCGCTACATTCTGCAGCTTATCGAGGCCATATTGCTGTTTTAAAGTATTTACTCGCGCAAGAGTTTATTGATGCCAAGGTGCTTTCTAGAGCTCATCAAGGCACGCCATTACACGATGCTGTGTTGGCTAATCAAACCGAAGCAACAAAAATATTAGTCGCGGATCCTGCTTATAGAAACAGCTCTTCCGTACTTGCCGATAAACATGGTAATACACCATTGATTGAACTGTTTAGGTTTAAGCATGATAATCGTGCTATTTTTAATACACTGCAAAAGCAACCTTGGTCAGATATCTCTCATCAAAATAAAGAGGGTAAAACTGCTTACGATTATGCAAAAGAAGCGGGCATGAGTCGTTATTTAAATGAATTACGGGTGAAGTAATAAAGGTGACTCTCCTTTAACCTTTTTAGCTGAATCTCAGGATTAACCTGTGTTTAAATAAACAGGTTGATCCGGGAAGGTTTTATGACTCAGCAACGTGATGCATTAATTTCACTTACGGTAGGCTTTTTCTCATCGTATTTCTCGTCATGTGTGTTGGGTCTTATGTGTAGAGAAGATAAATATTGAGGAATAACACCGTTAGTGAATGGTGGGTCGAGGTAATTACTTTTCTTGTTTTCTGTTTTGCCATTAGTGATGAGTATTCAGTTTGAAATTATTAACAAGCGCTAGCAGAGCTAGCGCTTGTTATGCAATATTTTTTAGTTTAACTCGAGAGTAGGCCGACCGCTGGAGAGTTAGGTTTGGCTGTTAAAGTGATAACTCACATTTTTCTGGCGTATTATCTGCGTAAGTACTCATTACCTCAATGAAATTGTCAGTCCTGTTAATGAATACTTTAACTAACTCTGGGTCAAAAAACTTGCCCGATTGATCAATGATGTATTCGATGGCATCTTCTACTGGCCAAGCTGCTTTATAAGGGCGTTCTGTAACTAGTGCATCAAATACATCTGCAATAGCTACAATACGGCCTTCAATTGGAATCGATTCACCAGAAAGTTCTCTAGGATAACCACTACCATCCCACTTTTCATGATGAGAACCTGCAATAGTACTTGCTATTTTTAGTAAAAATGATGGATCCCCTGCTAACAACTTCTCACCGCACAAAGCATGCGACTTCATAATATCAAACTCTTTTGGCGTTAATTTTCCGGGTTTTAAAAGAATGCTATCGGGGATACTAATTTTACCTATATCATGCAAAGGCGCTGTTTTTTCTATCATATACACAAGCTCATCTGGTAAGCCTAAACCCTCAGCTAAAATTCGTGAATATTTCCCAACTCGAAGTGTATGTTTTCCTGTTTCATTGTCTTTCATTTCTCCCGCTTCAGCGAGCCGGTCCACCAAGCTATTGCTAAAAGCTGTCAACTCGTTAGTGCGTTTATCTACCCGACGCTCTAACTCCCCATTGATATTTTTTTGTATCTTGAAGCTCTCACTTGCAGCTAGAAGATTTTTAACGCGTAGCATTATTTCTATTTGATCAATGGGTTTAAAAACAAAATCATTAGCGCCTTTCTTTAGCGCTAAATTTCTTGTTTCGATATCCTGGTTACCGGTGATAAATATAATTGGCAATTCATGTTGAGAGTATTTTTCTCTCACTAACTCCATGACTTCAATACCATTTAAATAAGGCATCTCATAATCAAGTAATAATAAGTCAAACTCTTCAGTCTGCAAGTTAACCATCACTTGGCGCGCATCGGTTAGAGCTGTCACATCTCGTAAAGTTTCAGTTTCAATTAACTTCGATAAAATAAATACATTAGTAATTGAATCATCACAAACCAATACTTTATTTGACATAATTTATCTCCCAATACGCTACTACTTAACAAACAAACTTAGAGTAGAAAAACATTCCCACTATTTAATCTAGTATGCATAGCACTTATTGATTATTACATCGTATTACAACGCATCGATGTAAGTATTTGATGCTATGTAATACGTGGTTTCCACTATATGGCACTGGTTTTTATGCTTATGAATCTATGGGGGCATCTTGGACATATTGTTTGATAGGTAGGTGTTGCCTCAAGCGTTAAGCTAGTTTTGTTAGTTGGGATAGTAGGTATTTTATTAATACCCGCCACTAAAAGGTCGATCATTAACTACCTATATTGGTACTTAGATCGCGCCACATTGCCTTTAGAACAACAGAAAAAGCATGCATCATCACAAAGCGAGTAACTATCAATAGATTATCATGTTGTGCCGTGTACATTTAAGGCGATAGGTCAGACGTGGCCTCAATGTTAACTGAAGATAAATGATACAGGATGTTTTAGAGTGGCAGTTAAAGTAAATGAAGTTGAAGTGTTAAAAGCGCATTTTTTAAAAGTTGTTGAAAGGGCTGATAATCATGTTCAAAGTGTCAATGAAGTCATATACCCCTTGCTGGCTTTTATTGTTTTAATAATGGATGACGAGTCAGACCTGCAAATAAGAAGCAATGATGATAATACGGGTAATATGCTTTGGCTTACCACTCGAGGTCATCGCTATGCGTTCCGCTATGAGGAGAGTGATGATGCTATTGTAATACGTAAAGCTAATTTTACCGGGCCAGTGGTTGCCAAAGTGAATAACTCAACAGGTATTGGTGAGCTTAAACAAGTATTTGCTATGCTCTAGCGAGCAATAGTGCCCCTTGCTAAGTTTTCCACTAGGTTGGTATGATTAATTAAAGTGGAAAACTGAGTGGGGAATCCCAACTATGGTCAAAATCTTCGGGTTTCCGGCTCACCTTCTTACCTACCCACGTCATTAACATCTCGCTTAGTCTATTAACGACGGAGCTTTTGTTTAAATACCTGTTGGATAAGTTCGGTAAACACTTTTACTTTTGCGATATTTTGTCGATGCGTTGGATACAATGGGTAGATTTCTACATCGGGCATACCCTATTCAGGTAGTATGTTAATAAGCTTGCCCTCTCTGACCTCTTGCTGACACATGTAATCAGGAATAATAGCCACTCCCACAGCCTCTATAACCATCTGTTTGAGGATGGAGAAGTCATCTATTAACATCTTTTCTTTCACCTGCAGTTGTAGTTGCTGTGTTGCTGAAGTAACGCTTAACCTGCCATCATTTTACACGCTACTCATTAATAAAAAGTCAGTGTTGTTGAGGTGTTCAACGCTATTAAAGGGCCCGTATTTCGATAGGTAGTCTGGACTGACATAGATTTTACGGCGTATTGTGGCCTAGTGTTTGGCGATTAAGCGTGAGTTTGGTAGTTGTCCAATACGGATAAGCAAATCAAACAAAGGGCCCGTATTTCGATAGATAGTCCGGACAGACATAGGTTTTACGACGTATTGTGGCCAAGTGTTTGGCGATTAAGCGTGAGTTTGGTAGTTGCCCAATACGGATAAGAAAATCAAAGCCTTCTTCAATTAAATCCACTCGGCGGTTCAATAGGTCTAGTTGTAGCTGAACCCTGGGGTTTTCTAACATGAAATTCGCTAATACCGTTTTCAATACCTCATGACCAATGCCCACAGAAGCACCAACAAAGAACACAAGCACTACAATAGGGGGATTTAATACGTGCCGAGAATCTCCATGTTACGGCCATTGAAGATGTGCAGTTAGTCGTTGTTAGTCAACAAGGTTAATAAGGAGTATGAATATGAAACAGCCAGCGCCACATTTAATGTGGTGGTTGTTGAAACTTGTAAAGTTGATTTATTGATAAATGGCTAGGCCCTCTCAATTGATTTTTTTTGGGGGATTTTGGGCGTGTGATAACCATGAATAATTACCAATGGCACAAACTTGTAGTTGACTCTATCTTTGTCTCGCTCTACTATGAACTTATAGTTAACTACAAGTTTGAGTGGGATATGACAGTTACCAAGCGTGAAATCAAAACGGCACAAAATAAACAAACAATTCTTAATCACCTATTAGCAAGAATGCATAACGAGGCGTTTGATAAGATAAAAATAAGCGACTTATGTACTGATGCTAATATTTCTCAAGCAAGTTTTTATAACTACTTTCCGCAGAAAAGCGATATCCTCGTTTATTACATTCAACTGTGGGCTGTTGAGATGCATTGGCAGATTTTTATTGAGAAAAAGCTTTTAGGTTTAACTGCGATTGATGCTCTTTTTAATCTTACCGCCGAGACATGTGCAAGCCAGCCACAACTAATGGCTGAGATAGTGGCATTCCAAGCTAAGTCTCTGAAAAAAATAAAAGCAACCCCATTGAGCAAAGCGGATAAGTTGGTCGCTTACCCAGATTATCAAGGCATAGAAACGTTGCTTGTTGAGGATTTACCGGCATTATTATCCATCAATATTCAACAAGCGATGGAGGCTAAAGAGTTACCTCGAAGCAGTGATGTCGCGACCTTAATTGTCTCTTTATCTGCGACCTTCTTTTCCGTTCCTATCATGTTTAATCAAAGTCCGTTAGCTGATATACAAGCAGCCTACCAGCAACAGCTCAGCCTGTTTAGGCTCGGTGCCGTTAGTAAATACAGAGAATAAATTTGGATACGTTGGAAACACAAGGGAGATACCAATGAAAAAATTATTCGCCACGTTGTTTGCCACTGCCAGTCTAATGGCATGTGTTGAAGTACCAAAAACCGTACAATATGACAATAGTCTTGCTTTCACCGAAATAAGCGACTATCGATTTCACACGCTAATAATGGGAGAGCAGCAAGATTCAGTTGTGATCGTAGTGCATGGTGGCCCTGGTGGAGATTACCAATACCTTAAGTCATTAAGCCCACTGGCAGAGAATCATCAAGTGATCTTTTATGATCAGCGTGGTAGTGGTTTGTCACCAAGGGTGGACAAATCTCAACTGACCATAGAGCAAAATCTTGAAGATCTTAACGCGCTTGTTGACCACTTCTCAGCGACTAACAAAGTAAAGCTTATTGGCCACTCTTGGGGAGGCATGCTTGTATCTGGTTATCTATCAAGCTATCCAGAGAAAGTATCACATGCAGTCATTGTTGAGCCGGGAATGCTTTATCCAGAATCTGCTCAAGCATTTGTTACCAAGATGAACAACTCACAGTCTATTTCTAGCATGTTTGCACTGCTTCGACATATGAGTGTTTACCCATTGGTGAAAAAAAATGATGGTGATGAGGGCTTTGATTATGTGATGACTAAGCTGTTAAATCGCAATGAATCGGGATCACCTTACCAGTGTGAAGGCCAATCGATGCCTACTGATATATTTGTACGCGGTGGTTTTGAAGCCTTTAACAATATGCTTAAACCCGTTATGCAAGATCCAGCATTGTTTAGCTATGACCTAACCGATGGAATAAAAAATTATTATGGGCAGTTAATGATGATCAGTAGTGAGTGCAGTGAGTTTGGTTTTGAGTTCCAGCAACAATATCATCAACCTAAAATGCCAGAACAAATGATTCATGTTAAAGCTGAAAATATGGGCCATAACATGTTGACGCTTAATCCAGAGTGGAGTCTAGACATCATTGCCCCTTTCCTTACTAAGCACTAGATGTGGCTGTTAAACCCGTGAATATTGGGGAGAAACTTGAAAACTCAAACGTTTGCAGAGACATGGAAGCTAATTATCATATTATCTCTCATTGTGCTTGTTATTAGTTGTACTGCACTAGCAAGTGAAAAGGAAGAAAGGCAAATGAATGATAAGGCAATAGAGTTGCTAAATAGCTTGGTAGGTGAGAATGAGCCTGGGGTTCAATATGTTGTGGTAAACAAAAATGCCATCATTGTTGAGCACAGCGTTGGGTTGTCTGATATTGATAAGGGTATTGCACTTAATTCAACTCATACAATGGCTGCTTTCTCAATGACCAAAACACTCACTGCTATTGCTGTATTGCAATTGGTTGAGCTTGATAAGATCAGGCTAGATGATTATGTGTCTGATTATATTAAACACCCATATAACCCGCACATTTCAATTCGCCAGCTGTTGAGCCACACCGCTGGTATTAAAAATCCAATACCACTTAAGTGGGTTCACCTTAGTGTGGAACATGACAATTTTGATGAAGCATCAGCACTCGCTAATGTCTTAAAAGAGAATCCTGATTTAGAAACACAACCTGGTAGTGAATATAATTACTCCAATATTGGTTATTGGTTGCTCGGAAAGGTTATCGAGCAGGTTAGTGGTAAAAAATACGCTGATTATGTCACTGAAAATATTTTCGACGTGTTAGGGCTAACCTCAAATGAGATTGGTTTCTTGATTGAGAATGAAAATAATCATGCCAAAGGTTATTTAAAAAAGTGGTCATTCATGAACCTGTTTGGCCGCTTGTTCATTGATGAAAATCTGTTAGGCGAGTATGAAGGCAATTGGTTGCATATAAAGAATGTCTATTTAAACGGCCCATCATTTGGTGGGGCTATAGGCTCCGCGTCGGCTTTCTCCAAAATTTTGCAAGACTTGCTCGCTGAACAAGCTCAGCTTCTTGGTAAAAAATCAAAGCAATTACTCTACTCACGGCAAAAAAATGGTGCGGGAAAAAATATAGATATGTCGCTTGGCTGGCACATAGGTAAATTAGATGGCATTACTTACTATTTCAAAGAGGGGGGTGGTGCTGGTTTTCGTTCTGAAATGCGTATATATCCTGACAGTGGTTTAGCATCAGTGCTCATGGTAAATAAAACATCATTAAATTCAACAAAAGTGTTGAGTAAGCTTGATGCTAACTATGTAAAGATTGAAAATTAACGCGTTAATCAACTGGAAAAACCAACCAAGATCAGGTACTAAAGCTGGAGATTTAAAGTGGCATATGCAGTTAAATAGCGCTTCGCAACTGGAGATGTCTGATAATGAAATCTCTACCTAGCCTTATAAAATAAGTATTTCCCAGCATCTCTATTAAATAGCTAAAAAACGTCTAAACTAACAAATAGTTATCAATTTGACTTCAGGTGAGTTTGGGATTTGAGTCGTGAGATTAATAGGGATTACAATGAATAAAAGTAAAATTAAAACTTGGTGGGCACAAGTTTTAGAGAAAATAACTGCTAAACAGGTTATTGCAAATAAAGAAGGAAAGTCACTATCTCATTCATTTAATGAAACAGATGCTAAAAACCTGTTAGCAGCCAAAGAGCAAGCTGAAACAGATGCTAAAAACCTGTTAGCAGCCAAAGAGCAAGCTGAAACAGATGCTAAAAACCTGTTAGCAGCCAAAGAGCAAGCTGAAACAGATGCTAAAAACCTGTTAGCTGCAAAAGTGAAAGCTGATGCTGCAAAAGTCAAAGCTGATGCTGCAAAATTGGCACTAGACGAACACTCTCTGGTATCAATGGCTGATATCAACGGTATTATTACCTATGTTAACGATAAATTTGTCGAGATCAGCGGTTATCAAAAAAGTGAACTTTTAGGTAAAAAACACAATATATTGAATTCTAATAACCAATCTAAATCCTACTGGCATGATATGCATGAAAGGGTATTATCAGGTAAGGCTTGGCATGATGAGGTGCGTAATAGGGCCAAAGGTGGTCACTATTACTGGGTTGATACCACTATTGTACCTAATTTTGATAGCCATAAAAAAATCATTGGTTTCACCTCTATTCGTACTGATATAACGCATCAAAAGGAGCTATTAAACAAGCTTGAAATAGCTAAAAAAGAAGCGGAAGTGGCCAGTGTTTCTAAAGCCGACTTCCTTGCTAATATGAGCCATGAAATACGCACACCGATGAATGGTGTGATAGGTATGACTAACTTATTGCTTGATAGCGATCTGAGTGTAGAGCAAGCCAAATTAGCTAATACGGTAAAATCATCTGCTGTTGGATTACTGAGCATCATCAATGACATTTTAGACTTTTCAAAAGTAGAAGCGGGTAAATTAGATCTTGAATTGATCCCTTTTAATTTAGGTAAAATGATGGAAGATATTGGCTCATCGATGAGCTTTCAATCGCATCGTAAAGAGTTACCACTCATTTGCCCTGCCAATCCCATTGATCACCAGTGGGTCAAGGCCGATCCCGGTCGAATTAGGCAAATACTCACCAATTTAATCGGTAATGCCATTAAGTTTACTAGTGAAGGGGAAGTTGCCGTTTATGTTCATTTATTAGAGCAGAACCAAGGTCATAAACTGTTTCGTTTTGAAGTAAAAGATACTGGCATCGGTATAGGTGACACACAACAAACGTTATTGTTTGATAAGTTTTCGCAGGCAGACAGCTCAACAACCAGAAAATATGGCGGTACAGGTTTAGGTTTATCTATCAGTAAAAAATTGGTCGAACTGATGGGGGGCGAAATAGGTATAGAGAGTGAAGTTGGTCAAGGTTCAATATTTTGGTTTACCATCCCTTTGCTCAAAACTGATGAAGTAGTTAACGCTCCTATTTATAACAGTGATATTAACAATGAGAAAGTATTGATTGTTGATGATAATGAAACCAATCTTAAGTTAATGCACCTGTTGCATAAATTATGGGGCATTTCACACAAGTTAGTCAATAATGCAGAATCGGCCTTAGCTGAGCTTAAGCATGCGTCTCAAGAAAATACTCCGTACAGCATGGCTATTGTGGATATGCATATGCCAAACACAGATGGTCTCGCGTTATGCAAGCAGATAAAAGCAGTGCCTCAGTTGGCAAAAACCAAGTTGATTATGGCATCATCTCAAGCACAGCGAGGAGACGCGACTAAAATGAAACAAGCTGGGTTTCAGGGGTATCTCGCTAAACCTATTCAACAATCTGAGTTATTAGATGTGTTATTAATGGTTTCAGGTTTGACTGAAACGACACCTGAATTGATAACTCGATACTCAGCAACTGAACATGCGCAATTTAAGGCCCATGTGTTAGTGGTTGAAGACAATACAACTAATCAATTAGTCATCGAAGGTATGTTACGTACTTTTGGTATAACAGTTGATTTAGCTGCTAATGGCGAGGAAGCACTCTCTGCGTTGCAGGTAGGGACTCCTTATGAACTGATTTTTATGGACTGCCAAATGCCAGTTTTAGATGGTTATCAAGCGACTAAAAAAATACGTTCTAGCAAAAGTGGGTTAATAAACAGCGAAATTGCAATCATTGCGATGACAGCAAATGCCATGGCTGGCGACAAACAAAAGTGTCTAGATGCTGGCATGGATGATTACTTATCAAAGCCGATAGATTCAAATAAAGTAATTGAGATGCTGACAAAGTGGCTGCCTAATCACACGGCCCTCGAAAATGCTGAGGCTGAAACGATAGATAAATCATTACATCGTAATACAGAGCTAATTACCTTTGACTATGATGATATGGCTAATCGCTTGATGAACGACCCGGTGTTAATGAAGACCGTCGCCGATAACTTTTTTAAAGATTTGTATGCACAAATTAATGAACTTAAAGCCTGTATTGAAGAGAATGATGTAACGCAGGCCACCTGTATCTTGCACCAAATAAAAGGCGCATCAGCGAATGTTGGTGGTATAGCGTTAAGTGCTTTAGCACTAGAAATGGAGATGATAAGTAAAGCGGGAAATATGGGGGATATTCAAGGGCGCATTGAACAACTTGATAAAGGTTTTAATGCG
>Ga0209396_1000790_pt1 | contig 36583 bp, 37 predicted proteins | sample GOMGulsemesocosm_6_FD_184638 | JGI IMG/M metagenome (GOLD analysis project Ga0209396, IMG submission 184638) | Methane-oxidizing microbial communities from mesocosms in the Gulf of Mexico - GOM8C Gulf of Mexico (SPAdes) (version 2) | ecosystem: Environmental > Aquatic > Marine > Cold seeps...
TTGCTCTTATCTCTCCAGTTTCTAAGTAAACAGGACTAATAGTTCTATTTTAATATAAGCCAGTATTTGAATTCATTTACGAATTTTTAGTAACTGAATTTCGTGAATAATGAAATCTAGTTATAATAAGTCAAAAAGAGCTCTAATCTAGTCAAGTTTGTTATCAAGTCTGCAGTTCGGGATTTTCTATCTGAAATATATGAACAACGAAACTTATTATTTTTGTAATGGCCAACTTAATTCACGTCACATCAATATATCTTTGTTTTCTGCATGCCTTCGAGATTAATCGACTTAGAACCTTCACTTGTTTTACTCAATACCACTCCATAAACGAGTAGTATTTAAACTAACTAATCGTCTTTGAAAGACATTACTCGCTTTTTTGTTAATAACTAGCCACAATATGTTTACTCTTTTTTAGCTTGGTAAATACTGATGAATCAAACACCTGTCACCCTCTACTGGCACGATTATGAAACCTTTGGTTTAAATCCAGGGGCAGATCGCCCTTCTCAGTTTGCAGGGATCAGAACAGACTTTGATCTAAATGCAATTGCTGATGCTAATGAGTGGTACTGCCGCATTCCAAGTGATTACCTACCCGATCCAATTGCATGTTTAATTACAGGTATAACACCACAACAAACGTTGCAGTATGGTATTAGCGAAAAAGAGTTTATTAATAATATTAACCAACAGTTTAGTCAAACGAATACCTGCGTTGTAGGTTATAACAATATTCGTTTTGATGATGAAGTAACTCGCTTTACGTTATACCGAAACTTTTTAGATGCCTACCAACGTGAGTGGAAAAATGGTTGCTCTCGTTGGGATATTATCGACCTTGTGCGTGCTTGTTATGCGCTACGTCCAGAGGGAATAAACTGGCCAATTGATGAAAATGATGTGCCCTCTTTCCGTTTGGAGTTATTAACACTAGAAAATAATTTAGCCCATGATCAAGCCCATGATGCGATGAGCGACGTATATGCCACCATCGGTATTGCAAAACTTATTAAAGAAAAACAACCAAAGTTATACGATTACTGTTTCAATTTACGCAAAAAAGCAAATGTGCAAAGTGCATTGAAAGTAGGCTCAATGACCCCCGTTATTCATGTATCAGGTATGTTCCCTGCGTTACAAGGTTGTATATCTTATGTATTGCCTATTGCGGAACACCCTACAAATAAAAATGCAGTTATTGCACTTGATTTAAACAAAGATTTGACTGCGCTTGAAACATTAACCGTTGAAGAGATCCGCCATTACCTTTATACGTCAACGGTAGATCTTCCCGAAGGAATTATCCGCCCAGCTATAAAGCTAATCCATATTAATAAATGTCCTATTGTGGCGCCAGCCAAAACATTATCTGAGCAACGTGCAGATGAGTTAGGTATTGATAGAGTGCAGTGTAGAAACTCATTAGATTTTATAAAATCACAAACTGGGCTTGCTCTAAAGCTACAAGAAGTATATTTCCAAGAGCGAGATTTTGACAAGAAGCTCACAGCAGAAGAGATGTTATATAGCGGAGGTTTCTTTTCAAATAATGATAAAAAACTTATTAATCAAATAGCTGACAGTAGCATTGAAGATCTTGCTAAAATTGATTTTGAGTTTGAAGATGATCGCTTAGCTATGTTGCTGTGGCATTACCGCGCACGAAATGGTGAACAATTTCTGGATGTAGATGAACAGGAAAAATGGCAAAGAGAATGTCAGCTGTATCTGTTGGAGCATCAACAAACATACATAGAAAAAATCGATGCCCTTGCTTTAGAGCACCAACATAACCCCGAGAAAATTGAGCTACTACAACAGCTACACCATTATTTACACTTCTTGACCTGTAAATAATGAGTGTTTTAGCGTATACTGTGTGCCAAGATGAATAACAAAACAATCAAGGAGGGAAAATGAAAAAACTAATTATATCAAAAACTGTTTTTGTAATGGTATTTTTCCCTTCTTCTTACTGTTTCGCAGTAAATGTGCCAAGCAACAGCTTGCAGGTTGAATATCAGAAAAATAGTAAAAAGAAAGAAGCCGAATCAGACTTACTCAGTTTTGACACTGTTTACCAAATTCCAACTAAAACCTACTCTTACCTAGATCAAGTTTTTACCTCATTTTATAATAAGCTCACTTTCAACACTGCAATAACCGATAGCACCTTTGAAACCAACTCCCACTATGAATTAGTTTCAATCCCATTGATTGCCGAAAATGAGCAAGGTTTACAAATTGAGGTGTTTGGAAATTTCACCGACTCTAGATCAAAACGTTTTGTTCATTATTCCAATGATCAAGCGATGTCAAATTATTACTCTAATACACATGAGTTAAATATATACGATAGTGAACTATCTATCGGCGCGGGCATCAGTTTTAATACAGGAAAAATGAGCAAAGTTAAGATAATAATATCTAACAGTGATATGCCCGGTTACGGTAATAGTAATGCTTTATTAGGTTTTGAAACCAGCTTTTAGCTCTTGATCTCACGTTATCACTAAATTCCATATCCTATAACCAAATTATATTTCCTCCTTTTAAATAGTTCCGCTATGCTGTTTTCAACATTTAATTAACAGTAAATCAAGGGAATATATCATGTCTAAAATCTTTACAGATAACTCACAAACTATTGGTCACACTCCGCTTGTACGTTTAAATAACGTTACAACAGGAAACGTATTCGCAAAGGTTGAAAGTCGTAATCCTAGCTTTAGTGTTAAATGTCGTATCGGCGCAAACATGATTTGGGAAGCTGAAAAAAACGGTACATTAACTAAGGATATTGAGCTAGTTGAAGCGACAAGTGGTAACACGGGTATCGCATTAGCATTTGTTGCATCGGCACGTGGTTACAAAATCACTTTAACAATGCCAAATACAATGAGTATTGAACGTCGTAAACTGCTTAAAGCACTAGGTGCGAACTTAGTATTAACAGATGGCGCATTAGGCATGAAAGGCGCAATCAACAAAGCTGAAGAGCTAGCGGCAAATGATCCTGATAAATTCTTAGTATTACGTCAGTTTGAAAACCCAGCTAACCCACAAATTCACGAGAAAACAACAGGTCCTGAGATCTGGAATGATACTGACGGGGAAATTGATGTGTTTGTTGCTGGTGTTGGTACTGGTGGTACTATCTCAGGTGTTAGCCGTTACATTAAAGAAACACAGGGTAAAGCAATTGTAAGTGTTGCAGTAGAACCAACAGACTCTCCTGTTATCTCTCAAACACTAGCCGGTGAAGAAGTTAAACCAGGACCACATAAAATCCAAGGTATTGGTGCTGGATTCATCCCTAAAAACTTAGATATCGCTTTAGTTGACCGTGCTGAGCAAGTAAGTAATGACGATGCAATCGAGATGGCGCGTCGTTTAATGGAAGAGGAAGGTATTTTAGCAGGTATCTCTTCAGGTGCAGCAGTTGTTGCGGCGGCTCGACTAGCAGCAGAGCCAGAATTTAAAGACAAAAATATCGTTGTAATTTTACCAAGCTCTGGTGAACGTTACCTTTCAACAGCACTTTTTGCAGGTGTTTTTGAAGGCGAAACTTTTGCTTAATTGACGAAAAATTAGTCAAATAGTTTTATTTATTTAAAAAGGCACCTTAGGTGCCTTTTTTTATGTTTACAAAATATCATCGATAAATGGTCAAAAATAAAGCAAACCAAACGAATTTCACATATTTTTTAGGGAATTTTCGCAAATAGCAGTTGACCCGCTCGCTCTATTTAAGGATTATCTAGATACAATATGGAAGTTGTATTACATTTCTCTGTTAGTAAAATTATTTTAACTACAGAAAAGTGTGACTTGTAGCAGAAAACTTGACCTAGATTAAATTCATATATGTCTTTATTGGTTACTTTACTACAACAGTTTTATTCCTTGTTATCACTTTTAAAAAAAAGAAGTTGTAATAACGATATTTTTTTCTCATAAAAATTAAGGTGTTTCCATGTATCAAAAAACAGTAACAATCACAGCTCCAAACGGTCTTCATACTCGTCCTGCTGCTCAGTTTGTAAAAGAAGCTAAATCATTTGCATCTGATATCTCTGTAGAAGTTGGTGGTAAATCAGCAAGTGCAAAAAGCTTATTCAAGCTTCAAACATTAGGTTTAACACAAGGTACATCGGTAAATATCAAAGCTGAAGGCGCTGACGAACAGAAAGCAGTTGATACTTTAGTTGCTCTAATGGCAACACTTGTATAATAAACACTTTTTTAGTTCGAAAATTTAAGGATAATTTATGATATCTGGCATTCTAGCGTCACCTGGTATTACCTTTGCGAAAGCATTGTTACTGCAAGAAGATGAAATCTCTCTCAACACGGATAAAGTTGAAGATGTAAATTTAGAAGTTACTCGTTTCCTGGATGGACGCGCAAAAGCTTCAGCTCAGCTTGAAGTAGTAAAGCAAAAAGCACTAGAGACATTTGGTGAAGAGAAAGAAGCAATTTTCGAGGGGCATATCATGCTACTTGAAGATGAAGAACTAGAAGAAGATATCGTAGCTTATATCAAGAAAAACAACTGCTCAGCAGACTTTGCAATTCACAACATTGTTGAAGAAAACGCAAACATGCTACAAGAGTTAGAAGATCCTTATTTACGTGAACGTGCTTCTGATTTCCGTGATATCGGTGGCCGTTTACTTAAAAATGTTTTAGGTATAAAAATTGTTAATCTAAGTGATATCAATGAAGAGGTTGTTTTGATTGCAAATGATTTAACACCTTCTGAAACTGCACAGATTAACCTTGATAAAGTATTAGGATTTATCACCGATATTGGTGGTCGTACTTCTCATACTTCAATCATGGCTCGCTCACTTGAAATCCCAGCAATTGTTGGTACTAATGATATTACAAAACGCGCTAAAAATGGTGACACCATCATTCTTGATGCTTTAAATAATAAAATCATTATTAATCCAAGCGAAGCAGAACTTGCTGATGCAAAAGAGATTAAAGCAACTTTTCTTGCTGAAAAAGAAGAGTTAGCAAAATTAAAAGATCTGCCTGCAATGACTTTAGATGGTCATCACGTTGAAGTTTGTTCAAACATCGGTACTGCTAAAGATACTGATGGCGCTAAACGCAACGGTGCAGAAGGTGTCGGTCTATACCGCACAGAATTCTTATTTATGGATCGCGATCAGCTTCCAACTGAAGAAGAGCAATTTGTTGCTTATAAAGAAGTGGTTGAAGCGATGGAAGGCAAAGCCTGCATTATCCGAACGATGGATATTGGTGGTGATAAAGACTTACCTTACCTAGACCTACCTACTGAGATGAACCCATTCTTAGGTTGGCGTGCAATCCGTATCTGTTTCGACCGTCCTGAGATCATGAACCCACAATTACGTGCTCTACTACGTGCTTCTGCATTTGGCAAGATTCGTATCATGTTCCCAATGATTATCTCTGTTGAAGAGATTCGTAAACTGAAAGATATTTTAGTTGTACTAAAAGCAGAGCTAACTGCTGAAGGCATTGCTTTTGATAAAGCAATCGAAATTGGTGTGATGATTGAAACGCCAGCGGCGGCTGCAATTGCTCACCACCTAATTAAAGAAGTTGAGTTCTTTAGTATTGGTACAAACGATTTAACGCAGTACACACTTGCTGTAGACCGTGGTAATGAGTTAATTTCTGATCTATACAACCCAATGACACCTTCTGTACTTAGCATCATCAAAACAGTCATTGATGCTTCTCACGCAGCAGGTAAATGGACAGGTATGTGTGGCGAACTTGCAGGTGATGAACGTGCAACGTTACTACTACTTGGTATGGGCTTAGATGAGTTCTCTATGAGTGCTATCTCAATCCCAACGGTTAAGAAAGTTATCCGTAATACAAATTACTCTGATGTTAAAGCATTAGCAGATAAAGCATTATCAGTTGCAACTGCAGCTGAAATCGAAGCCCTGGTAACTGAGTTTAATAAGACCAAAGGCATTAACTAATTTAAGAAACGGATCTATACTAACTTAAGTCTATGATCCGTTTAGTAACTTATTCTATAAATTTAAAATTTGGAGTTAAACCATGGGTTTTTTCGATTCATTAAAAAAAGCAGTTTCAGGTAACACACAATCAGATAATACTATCGACATCATTGCACCGCTTTCAGGCGAAATAGTTGCCATTGAAGATGTGCCAGATGTTGTATTTGCAGAGAAGATTGTTGGAGATGGTATTGCTATCCGTCCAACGGGCAGCAAAATGGTTGCACCTTGTGATGGTGAAATCGGTAAGATTTTTGAAACTAACCACGCATTCTCTTTAGAGTCTGACACCGGTATTGAGCTTTTTGTTCACTTCGGTATTGATACAGTTGAACTTAAAGGTGAAGGTTTCACCCGTATCGCTCAAGAAGGCCAAAAAGTGAAAGCCGGCGATACAATCATCGAATTTGATCTAGAGTTCCTAAAAGAGAAAGCAAAATCAATCTTAACACCTGTTGTAATTTCGAACATGGATGAGATTAAAGAGCTACAAAAAATGTCTGGCTCAGTTGAAGTTGCAGCTGATGCAGTACTTAAAATCGTTAAATAAATTTAGTTTTTAAAACGATATCAAAAGAGTCACTTAGGTGACTCTTTTTGTTTCTGACTCCCAATCACTCTTCTGTTACAATTAATTCCATCTCAGTACCAGCGTTAAATTTTGGTACACCATACAATATAGATAGTAAATATTTAGCGCCAAGTAATTTATGCCTAAATCTAGGTTTAAGTACAACGCAAAAATCAGTTACTTTAAAATGGATAAATAATTGTGACAATTCTCTACGGCATTCCAAACTGCGATACAGTTAAAAAAGCACAAAAATGGCTAACCGCTAATAACATTAGTTATACCTTTCATGATTACCGTAAAAATGGTTTAGATGAAAATCTATTGCAAACCTTTCTTGAAAACCTTAGTTGGACAGACTTACTGAATAAACGAAGCACTAGCTTCCGTGCACTCACCGAAGAGCAAAAAGCATCACTCAGCGAAGAAACTGTGATTCCGCTATTTATCGAATCGCCTACGTTAATTAAACGTCCATTATTAATCAGTAATAATAATTGCCTTTTAGGCTTTAAAGCTGAAACATATCAATCATTTTTTGCAGGTTAAGGAATTAAGATGTCAGACTCTCCAGTATTAGCACTATTAAAAGATTTAATTAGCCGTCCATCACTCACGCCACATGACGCAGGCTGCCAGCCATTATTAATTAAACGTCTAGAAAAAATCGGTTTTACCTGTGAAGTGATGGAATTTGAAGACACACTTAACCTTTGGGCGCGCCGTGGCAGTGAAAGGCCATTAATGTGTTTTGCAGGCCATACTGATGTTGTGCCAACAGGACCAGAACACCTCTGGAAGTGCCCTCCTTTTGAACCTACTGTTATAGATGGTTACCTTTATGGTCGTGGCGCAGCTGACATGAAAAGTGGCCTTGCTGCATTTATGGTTGGCCTTGAACAGTTCATTGAAAAACATCAAGATCATACTGGCTCTATTGCACTATTAATCACTAGCGATGAAGAAGGCCCCTTTATCAACGGTACAACACGTGTAATAGATACTTTAGAAGCACGTAATGAGAAAATTGATTATTGTATTGTTGGTGAGCCTTCAAGTACCGACCACGTTGGTGATACCATCAAAAATGGACGTCGCGGTTCGCTGACTGCAGACTTAACCATTAACGGCGTACAAGGGCATGTTGCTTACCCACATTTAGTTAAAAATCCCATTCATAACTGCATGGCAGCATTGGCAGAGCTAACTGCTACAACCTGGGACAGCGGTAATGAATACTTCCCACCAACCAGTTTTCAAATCACTAATTTCAATTCTGGTACGGGCGCAAGCAATGTTGTACCTGCACAAGCAAGTATTCAATGTAATTTTCGCTACTCTACAGAGCTAACAGCGGATCAAATCACTGCACGTGTTGAACAGGTACTAAATAGTCATGGCGTTAAATATGACGTGAAATGGACCTACAATGGTTCTCCATTTATCACTCAGCCAGGTTCATTGACCGATGCAGCAAGCAAGGCGATTAAAACAATCACTGGACTTACCACTGAATTATCAACCAGTGGTGGCACATCAGATGCTAGATTTATCGCCCCTACAGGCGCACAGGTGGTTGAATTAGGGCCAAGCAACAAAACCATCCATAAAATCAATGAAAGCGTTAATATCGATGACTTAGAGTCATTAGTGGATATCTATGCACTTACTTTAGAAAATCTACTCGCATGCAAATAGCACAATTAACGGGTCAGGTTGAAACACACTTGACTCAAATTGATGCACGTACATCCATTCACCGTGATGTCCTTGCTCCCTTTTTGGCGCTACAAGCAAGCGCAAAAGAAGCAGGGTTTAATTTGCAAATTACCAGTGGCTTTCGTAGTTTTGAACGCCAATGCCTTATCTGGAATAATAAATACGCGGGAAAAAGAACATTGCTTGATAAAGACGAATCCATACTTGATATTCACGCATTATCTGAATTAGAAAAACTCATCGCTATTCTGCACTGGTCCGCTCTACCTGGTGCAAGTAGACATCATTGGGGATGTGATGTTGATATTTACGATCCCAACCTATTACCCACAGGCAGACAACTGCAACTTACCTGTGACGAATATCAGCAAGGCGGGTATTTTTTTGAACTTAACCAATGGTTAAGTGAAAATATGGGCCAGTTTGATTTTTACCGACCATACCAAACTTACCAAGGTGGTGTTGCGGCAGAGCCATGGCATATTAGTTATTTGCCTATTGCTGATAATTGTTTGCAATTATTAACACCTACTATTATCCATGATCTCATTCTTGAAAAGAATGTAATGGGTAAGTCGCTAATTTGCCAACAGTTACCTATGATATATAAACAATATATTTGTAATATCAACTAAAATAGGAAATGAAAATGTCAGAAAGACGCAAATTTTCTCGAGTTATTTTCTCTGGTGATTGTTCATTAAGTGAAGAGATTGCTGGTGAAATAGAGATATCCGAAACAGAACTAATCGATATTTCATTAAATGGAGCATTGGTTCACCGTCCAAAAGAGTGGCATGATGAACCGGGTACAATGATTAACCTTAACTTAACACTTGCAGGCTCAGACATCATTTTAGAAATTAATGGCATTGTGTGCCATCAAGAAGAGGGGTTGTTAGGGATTAAGTTCCTCACGTTGAGCTTAGAAAGCATCTCTCACCTGAAACGTTTAATTCAATTAAACATTGCTGATGAGACCTTGATGCACAGAGAGATGTCACAACTAATTAACCTCTCTGAGGATTAACTCTGATATTTTATAGGCAACTCAAGAAAATTTGAGTTGCCTAACTACAAGCCCCCCATACTATTTACACTATAAAACTAAATATTTAGCAACTTCGGCAGATATACTTAACTAGATAATATGTACAAATGGATGAAATATAATTTTTTATGGATTTAAAGGCTTATCAATCTCAAATAAGAGAGCTTATCCCACTACGTAATGAGCCAGATTTTAATGAACTACTCGATAAAATTCTATTTGGCGAAACCAATAGTGATAAGTTTCTTATCAAAATGGAACTTAGTCGCCTTGCTAAGCCCTGTCAGCGTATCCTCGATATTCGTGACAAGGTGACGGAAGATTGTGTCCGCCATGAACAAGATAAAGCAATCCACTATTTAACAAAATCCACTATAAAAGTTTTACAAGACAACATCCAATTATATGGATTATATACTGTAGGTGCTTTTGAATCTGTGCACGAGTTTATTGCGAACCAAAAAGCCAAACAACAGCACCAACAAGGCTTAAAAAAGACAAAGGTGCTCAGTAAGGAGCAGTGTGAGCTACTATCTTTGTCACAAAAAAACAAACGAGGTGCACCACGCATGTTTTTTGTTTCTGATGTGATGATTAAGCTTGAAGATGGTACTTCGTATAAAGCACAAACATCAAATATCTCTTTAACAGGCGTTAAGCTTAAATTACAAGATGATATTCATATTAATAACAATTCAATGCTATCAGTCACCTTTAATGGTCTAGGTCTCGAATACCACGATAATGTGTTAACAGAAGCCATAGCCTATCAGCTAGTTAAACAAGAAAATGATATTGATGAACACCGGTATTTTTACCTGAATTACAAAGATGATAACAAGCACTTCAAGTCATTTATTTCTGAGTTTATTCGCCTTAACCAGTATAAGTACAAAATTGATGTTCACTACTATTATCAACTCGCCAAAATTAGTGCATTAAAACATAGCTACCTTTCACAAATGAACTGCTTGCCTATTTACCTTAATGCACAATCCTCGTCACCGTACCTTTTTGCGCTTAAAAATAATACCAATAAAGAATTACTTAATGAGTGGCACTGTGAAGGGTTAGATCAACTATCCCTACTTTTTCATGAGTTACGATTTGTGAAACTGCTCACGCAGCTTAAAGAACAAAAGCACACGACTATATACACCTTTACCTATACGTTAAAAGGCAAACAATACTTTCTTTGTGCGACGGAAGAAGAGTTACTTGAAAAGGGTTTAAAGCAGACTTTTATTAGCTATGGTCGCAGTAAACCTAGCTGGCGTGTTTATCATTTAACATTAATGCCATATCAATTTAAACCATCTAATCATTATGATATTACTGAGCCTACACCTGAGATATTTCAACAGGTGACTCATATGGCAACACTTGAGCGGTTGTGCAAAGCATACCCTTTTACTATCGATACTCAACTTGATAAAAGTGAAGTTAATCAACTCAACCAATTTGTGCATCGTGAGCAGGTTAGTAATAACCAAGCCTTTCAATTCGCACTATTTTCGAATGAGAATCGTAAAGAGGAGCGTTTTCTCTACAGCAGTAAACTCTCTGTTTCTAATAAAAAAAGTCACTATAATGGCCAAATAATTGATTTTTCATACTCAGGTTTAAAAATTAAACTTGAACAGATAACTGCTTTCTCAACATCTACAATACTCACAGTAAATTTAACTGAATTACAAAAAATATCAAAGAAATATGCATTATCAAACCTACAGTATCGAGTGGTGAAAACAGGCCCCAACAATATATTACATTTACAGGTCTGTGATTCAAAAACAATGCATATCTGCCAACAATTTTTTTCTATTTTAGTGCAAAACAATGCTAAACATTTTACCTGTATTCCACTAAAAGAACGTAAACAACCACCATCAAAACAACTTATTGAAATTGCAGAGGAATCTTTTCTTAATGCCGTTTTTTTCATTAGCAAGACTAACACTCGGCCAAGAATCTCTTTTTCAGCCATTGAGCAAGTGACGCACCCTCTGCATACCCTTTTTTCATTATATAGCGATAATAAAGCAGAGTTAAATTACTTCCCACTCGCTAATAACCAACTCTTTGAGCGGCTTGTTATTCAGCCATTTAAAGAATGTGAAAATAAACCGTTAAGCAAAGAAGCGCTTATCTATATAAAAGCGGTCAAAAATAGTGAGCAGCAGTGGAAGATAAGTAGTTTTCTTGATGAAGACTTTAAGTCAGAGCAGGACAAAGTAAGGTTTATAAAGGAGAGTCAGTTTAATGCTAAGTTCTATGCATTGCACTACCGCCTAAGCCCACTGCCCCATGGCAACTTGGATTATATTAAATCTGAAATTCGTGCTATTTCTCGGTTCGCTACTCATTTAACTAAAAAGCTTGAGGAGGAGTTATACGCGGTACAAGCGATGATAGAGGTAACCGACAGAACCAATGATATTATTAGTTCTGTCGAGGGGCTTGCTTCATAAAACGCTATGGATAAGTTAAATAACTTATCCATTTCAGACCTATTTTGACCAATCTGCACAGTTGTTCGCACTCAAAATTGCAAGCGCACCTTCAAGATCAAGGCTATTCAGTGAAATAGACGCTTGCTCCTGTACTATCGGTTTAGCATGAATTGCAATGCCTATTGCTGAAGCAGCCATCATTACTAAATCATTTGCACCATCACCAATCGCAACGGTTTGTGACATTGGAATTTCGTATTTTTCTGCTAGTTCATTTAGTGTGCGTGCTTTAATATCTGCATTTATGATCTCACCAACCACTTTTCCGGTTAATAAGTCACTCTCGATCTCTAGTGTATTAGCAATAGTAAAATCAAAACCATGATCGTGTTTTAATCTGTCAGCAAAGTAATTAAACCCACCAGAGGCGATGGCTACTTTCCAACCAACATTTTTTAAACCTGCAATTAACGCTTGTAAACCAGGCATTAGTGGCATGTTATCAGCCACCTCTTTTAAAGTAGCAACGGGCATATTTTCAAGTTTACTAACACGCGTACGTAGGCTTTCATTAAAATCGAGTTTACCTTGCATTGCTAGTGCTGTTACTGCTGAAACTTGCTCGCCAACACCATGTAAACGCGCAATTTCATCGATACATTCAATCTGAATGGTTGTTGAATCCATGTCCATTAAAACTAAACCAGGCTGTGACCAGTCTGGAAAACGTTCCATTAATGCAAAATCAAGAGATAGTTCTTTCGTTAACTGATCTAACTTACTTTTTAGTGTCGCAGGGAACGCACTAAGTGCTAAACGGATAGTTGTTACCTTTTCTATCAACTCAGGAGCGAAAAGTAATACAGATTCAATACCTTGCTCATTCAACAAAGCTAGCAACGCGCTAAGTTGTGTGGTGCTAAACGTTTTTCCCATTACAATTAACTCAGCTTTTTTAGCAAAGTTTGATTCATTTACCGGCGTTAAGGTGTGTTTTTGATAAGTGAGGTATGTAAGATCAGTAACATCTTGTTTTAAATCATCTCTCCACTGAATTAATGGTTGAGATTTTAAAGGAATTTGCAGTTTTTCTATCGTTTTCACAGTAATATACCTATCTTTATAAAGAGATGAGCTTCATCCACTGAAGCGAAAGCAACAATAACGATTGCACTTACTGATTACAAGTAATTCAAAGGAATAATGGATGAATAAAAAAATGTACTATTGGTTACGATTTTTCCAACTTAGTGGTTTATTAACCGTCTCTATCATCATCTTTTTTCAGTTAAATGAATTACGTCTAATCTCTAATGAGGTACGCTATCAACAAACGGAAAAATTCTCATACTCTTTGACTAACTTAGCGGCGGCTGAAGCCTCACGTTACCTGGCTCAAAAAAAAGAGAAAGACCTACAGCTACTTATTAATGATTTAAGCAACGACCCTATGGTAAGGGATGCAACCATCTATGATCATTTAGGCAAAGTACTTTATCAGTCTAAAGAACCACTGTTATTGCCAGTATTATTGAAAATCAATGAATCGTCTGGTGATGACATTAAAGGTATTATTCCCTATATCGCAGAGTTATATAAAGAGGATGAAAAAATTGGCTACATCCGTATCTCGCTAAAACAAGATCATATTTTACAAATTATTTTTGATTATCAAGAGCTAACACTGAAAACACTTATTTCGCTGTTACTGTTATCTTTTCTTGCTGGTAGCATTATTATGGCGCTGTTTTTTAAAAGACTTGAAGCTTGGTATTACCGCCTTTCAGACATTATTCCAAACCTAATCGCCTCTAATAAACGCTAAAAAAAAAGCCAATATCAAAATGATATTGGCTTTTTACTTTACTAATTATAATTATGTATTATTCACCTTTAGGAATAATAACACCATTACCATCGGTAGCTTGTGTATTAAAGTTATCCTCTACACACATTTCATAATCACCAGCAGACCATGCACTGTAGGCAGTTTGGTAACCAGCAAGTTTACACTTGAAGCTATGATTTGCAGGAGTATCTGCATTCCATCCCCAATCTTTATCCCAATTAATCATCAGTGCACCAGCACCATCAGTATTAAACGGTTTCATGTCTGCACAATCTAATTTTTCACCTGAAATATCAAGGTTTAAATAGTTTGAGAATTCTTTGTAATAAGCGATACGACTCTTAGCTTGGTTAGACGTTGTGCCTTTATTACATTCAAATGCGCCATTAATGATCTGTATTGTTGCACCAAAGCCATGCTCAATACCCGCAGCTTTGTCTGCGGCATTTGGCTGCCATGTACCATCAATCACGTGTAACATGCTTGGTTTAGGTGGCTGAGGATATACATAAAAGAACACTGCAGAAGCAAGATTTAACCAAGTATCAGCAACTAAGTCTGGGTTTTCTAATAATACACTCTTATCACCAAACATCGCTTCAGAGAATGGACCATAGTTATAGTTCCAGCTTAACTGTTTTGCACCACGACCAAAGTAACTCTTGTCTGTAGCACAAGGCCAACGCTCGCCTTGCCAACCTGAACAAGCATTGTATGGTCCAGTTGTATCGCTTTCTGATTTATACATCTCACGAAGGTAGTACAAACCTTGACGCCATTCAGGGTTACCTTTTGCGCCTTCCCAACCAGGTGCATGCGCGCCAGTTTCTTGCGTAAAGTGAGCAAACATCGTTGCCATTGAACGTTTACAGATTGCATCTGAATCACGGCCATCTTCATAAGTACGACAGAAAGCAGGGAATTTTGCAATTGCCTGTAAAAAACGACGGTATGTATAGGCTTCGTTACGAATTGGGAATAGGAATTCCCACAGTTCGCTATCAATAATTGATTCAGCACGTAATACGTTCTCAGGGTTTGCTAAACGTAATGGTTCCACCGCCTCAACTGCAACGTTATCTAGTGTTACTGCATCTGCACGAATAAGGTCAAATAACTTACCACTAGTTAACTCCGTTTCAATGGCAGCAAGCTGCGCACGTGGGATCAAGAATCCACCACTGCCATCTTCTGTCACATCTAACGTTCCATCAAATGGCGGTGGCGTCACAACTACTGGCGGTGGCGTCACAACTACTGGCGTTGGCGTCACAACTACTGGCGTTGGCGTCACAACTACTGGCGTTGGCGTCACAACTACTGGCGTTGGTGTAACAACTACTGGTGTTGGTGTAACAACTACTGGCGTTGGTGTAACAACTACTGGTGTTGGTGTAGTTACAACAGAGCCACAGCTTGCTTCATCCCAAAACCATGATGCCGAGCTAGGTGTTTCCCAAGTGCCTGGATTATTTTTGGCAACAAAACACTCGCCTTTATAACTAACAATATCACCGTTTTTCGCTTTTGTTTTACCAGCAACAAACTCAGTTACATCAACAGGTGCAGGTGTTACCACAGGTGGAGCTGTAACACTACAACGCGTAATACCACAAGAATCTGGTGTAGGAGTAGAAATAGGTGTTGGTGTCACAACTGGCGTCGGTAATGGCGTAACAACCGGGGTAGGAGTGATAACAACTGAACCACAACTTGCCTCATCCCAAAACCATGATGCTGAACTTGGTGTTTCCCATGTACCAGGGTTATGTTTTGCACTAAAACACTCACCTTTGTATGAAACTAGATCTCCATTAGCAACCTTAGTTTTACCTGGTATAAATTGTGTGATATCACTGCTAGCAGCAAATGCATTACTAGTTGCCAAAAGAGTTAGCGATGAAGAGAGCAGTGCAATAGAAACTGCCTTTTTCGTGGGAGTAAATGTAAACATTAACGTATCCTTGTTAAATAAGTTTAAAAAATACTTAACTAGGCATATGGGAGGAACTATAAAAAGCAGTTATAAACAATAAAAGGGGTCATTCCCATTATTATAGGAAGTCTTCAATTTTTTAGCATCTCAAATAATAATCCTTATTATTTGATGCGTATCTTATCTATGGCTAATTAAGCATATCCTTATGCTTAGTCAAATAAATGACAATAACCTGTTTAGGGTACTCGTTGTGTTTATTTAATCAAGACAATATTTCAAGCAAGTAGAGTTGGATTACAAAGTTATTGACAATATTGCCAAGTAAAAGATTTACATTTACTTTTACCACAAAAATTTCATAAATATGACGATATAACCTAGTTGGCATGAGCAGAACTAGCAAGCCTGCAAGTAACTATTCAGCGAATGTAAGTACGGACACAACTATGTTTCACTTTTGAATTACCCTCTCATGGATAAGATGTCCCTCATATATTGATATTTTCTTATCATGTCAGAGGTTCCATTTTCATTGCTACTTGTTGAGTCAAAGTGTAAACCCAACTGCAGTAATATTCAGGTTCAATATCCATGAAGGCGTTATACATCATGGATGTGTCACCCTCTTCCTTCGAAGCCAATGCAGAATGGATTATTTATTATTGAATAATCAGACTCATACCAAATCTAAACTATCTAACTTACCTAATTGTTCAAATACAGCTTTGCTATACTCTAACAGGTCGGCAGACTCTTTCTGTTCAGGCATCACCCAACTAAGTAGGTCACTTAAATGTTCTTCGATTGCAAAGGGTTTTGCTTGCTCATAGGCATTGCTTAACTCATTATTTAATGGGATGAATTGTTCTGCAAGTTCCTTACCTGGCATAATCTGTTGATACTCTTTAATTGATGCCACTGTTTCTGTCCGAGTAAGGTCCATTGAAAAGGCAGCAAGGTGAGTTGGATCCATCGAGATATCTTTCGCTTTTTCGAATGCTTCATCTAAATTTCCATCAAAAAAGGTATTACTCACATTTTGCAAGTTCCCCATTAACTCATTAATCGCTTGTTGCTCATCTTCGTTTAAATCTCCATTGACAGTGAGGGAAAATGCTGCTTGAAATGATGTCTTTTGTGAGGATGCAAAGTCCAAGCTACTATCTGTCATTTTCAAAGCCGAGGCACTCTGTTGTAAGTAATCGGAATTAAAAGAGATACTAACCTCATCACCCTCTTTGGTAGTAAAACTAAATGAAGCATCTTTAGTCAAATTGTAATGGGATGCCTCACTATAACTGGTTAACTTCGTTGCGGGATTATCACTTACTTTAAATAGATCTTCAGAAAGTGATTTTAAGCCATCTTTTAGAAAATGATTAGTTTCTTTAATCCCATGCTTTATCTCATCGCTTAACAGGCCAGATTGCTTTAACTCTTTTGATGCATCGGCAAGCCCTTCTTTTATTCCTTTTTTAGCATCTGCAAGCATCTGCTCTAATTCACCTTTTGTAGCACCATTATCTTTAGCATGACTGATAGCATCAGTCACAAAGCCGAGAATATTTTTACCTACTGTTTCGAAATCGAAGATATCAGCATCATTACTAGCAGTGCCCTGCGGAAGCCCTAGTGCATCATTTAAGCGACTATTTACAATATTTGTTGCTACATTTTTTTTATCAATATGATTAACACTCTGATGTGATGGTGCTACATCAGTTTTTACAAAGCCCTTAGTAAACTGATTAAACATCGCTAAAGGCTGAAAATTTTGCATATCAACTTTCATGGTATTCTCCAAATATTAACTTCACCTGAAATAGTTATCGGCTTTTGAGCATATTACTTAATCTATTTGGTAGACAACATAGATATTAAAAACGGGCTGTTTATTACGCGCCGTAATATGCATCAGAAAGAGCTTCAACCTTGCTATCAGTGATAAAATCACGATCCGAAAGCCACTGCTCAAAAGCACTACGATCTTGCTCTGTTGCACTAACGTAACGTCCGTGACTGCTGATATAAATCACAAAGTTCTCTGTACCACCTGCGCTACCTAAAATAAGGTTGCGTGATTCAACAAACTCCATCAGTTCAGCAAAAAATGTATCAAAGTTCTGTTCATTGACCTCTGTAAATTTAAATGAAATCTCAAAACCTAATACTGCATATTTACCAACATACAGTTTTTTCTCTAGGCGCTTAGTTCTCTTTACTTGATTAATTGTTTTCATACTTTATCCAAATTAATTATTAGCTTGTATATTAACGATAAAGCTCTCTTTCTTTAAGATCTTATTTGTTAATTTTCATTGCCTTACTCATTCACAATACACATAACACAGCCTACATCACACTAATGAAAGTATTGTGTTTCGTTCACTAAAAATAAATGTTAGTTGAAATTTTCTGGCGTTGTACATATGCTTTTCAGATGCAAATATATTTTAGCGTGACCTTACTAATACTTTTTTCACTGCAAACCCCTGCAGAAGAGATGCGTGAGAACAACGATTTCAATTTTAAAAATAGTAACGCACAAACCATTCGATATGAACATATGCTGACTAATACTGGCATTTTAGTTGATGATAATAATATTAATAAAAAAACATTGTTAGCAGATCGTATTCTATCTATCTTTTACAAAAACCCTGTTAATCGAGATGTATGTGAAGATTTACCATTTATAAAAGAGGTCGCAATTGGTAGTTGTAGTGGTGTATTAATCAAACCTAATCTTGTTGCTACAGCTGGTCATTGTGTTGATAAGCATATATTTGATAAAACTTGGTTTTTTAACTACCAAAATGGCGATGATCTGGTTTTAAAACAGGGTTACAAGGTACAGCGCATTGTTTATCGAAATCTTGTTCTCATCAAAAGTGGATACTCCTTTGAGCGCAATAGTATTAATCGCCAGCGTCAACAAATAGGTGTTGGTCCACTGCCTCCCGATATGCATGATTATACAAATTATCGTGATATTGCACTATTAGAACTAGATAATGAGGTCGATGGTTTCCTCACACTTAACATTAATTTCAGCCCTTTTTTTGCTGGACGAAAAGCGATATCGGTAGGTTACCCATTAGGTTTGCCATTAAAACAAAATACCAATGGTTCACTGAAAGAGATGGCAACCCCTTACTACATGACCACAAATATCGAAACACTACAGGGAAATTCAGGTGGACCGCTGTTTGATTTAGAAACGGGAGACCTAATCGCTATTACTGTGAACCAAGGTTTTAACTCTGTTTTTGGGTTAAAAAAAGATAAACGTTGCTATGGCTTTAAACCTTACTTAGGTGATGCTACTGATGTTGCCCATTTAAGTGGTCATATGACACTCACACAGGTGAAAGAGTATATTTTTGACGATTAGTTATAGCAATCTAACTAAATAGCTACTCTAGCTTACTGGTTAAAATAACAGACTTCTTAATTGTAAGTTTCGTAAAAGAAATAACCATTTACGTCAACTTACACCTTGTAATTAAGCTTTCATTAGTTACTTTTAGTTCACGTTTTTGAAGAGCTTTTTATACAGGAACCCTTGTACAAAATCAGCACCAATCTGCTTAGCAAAATCTAAATCATCCTCTGTTTCCACCCCCTCTAAGATAACCTTTTTACCCGTTTCATGGGCGTAACCTATCATTGCATTAACTAAGGGCATAAAGTTTTTGTTGTAACGTTTTTTGATAACATATTTATCGAGTTTAATGTAATCCACCATCTGCACAACAGAGGTAGATAACATCGATTGTGGGTTAAATAGATCATCAATCGCAGTATTAATGCTATTTCTTGATAGATTATCGATCATCGATAGACTCATTACCGCATCACTCATCTCTGAATTCTCTATCAATTCAACAATCACATTTGCTTTATGGTAATTTTTAAACAGTTTTACAAATGGATTGCTACTATCAAGTACGCCTGATGCAGAATAGGAGTCTTGGTCAAGGTTTACAAAGATATCTGCACTGTTTGGGGCATAAGAGAGTTGAAGTTTTTTCTGTTCATACTCCACTTGAAAAAGGCTTAACGGGTTATCGTGTAAAGAAGCATAAACGATATCTGGCCGAACAGCTTGACCATTCTCTTTAAAGAAACGAGACAAACACTCATAGGCAAAAATTTCCCCGCCTTGGGTAGTTATAATTGGCTGAAATTCAGCGCCATAACGTTTTGTTTCCATTAGTTCAAGTAACTGAGGTGCATTGAGATGGTGTGCGTGACTCATGATCATTCCATTTGTTATAAAGTTACAAACAGAATGTAATTGATAATCAGTATCGAGTAAAGAAAGGAGAACTAAGTTTGATTAAAGATTTAACTTTTAGACTATTATTTAACTTATCTCACCAATGATACTGACAGCCTTTATATAACTAAATACAGTTTGTCCTATCTCTAACTGTAATTGCTGTAATGATTTAAGGGTGATTTTTGCTAACAGCTGTTGTTTACCAAGATTAAGCGTTAATAATATATGGCAGTCAGAGATCGCTTCAATATGTTCAATTGTACAAGTTAAACAGTTCTGCAAAGAGCTATGAGGAAATTCTGCAGTTGCAATAATCACATCCTTACTCTCTATTTTTATCTGGATTGTTTGCTCACCTAACAATTTATCCATCGCTAAATAGATCTGCTGGCCATCAACCACCCCCTGCATCATGGTATGTGTATCATCCCATGAAAGTTCATTTACACTAAGTAATAGACCGGAATGTGCATGTTTTGCAAGACTTAAGCTTGAGTCAATAAATAGCTTTTGTGGGTCTCCAACCGCTTCAACTGTGCCGTTATTTATCAATAACATGTTTGATGCAAGATAAAATAGCTCCTGCATCGAATGGGTGATATACAGAATAGGTACTTTTTGGCCAAGTTGCTTAATAAAAGGTAATAGAAGTGCTCTGCTGTGTTTGTCTAGTGATGATAGGGGCTCATCCATAATGAGTAACTGAGGCGCTGTTAGAATTGCACGGGCAATGGCAATACGTTGTTTTTGCCCGCCAGAAAGTGCGATTGTCTTTTTATCTAATAGATCTTCAAAATCAAGCTCGCTTGCAAGCTCTGCTATCGAATATAAACTGTGTTTATTTTCGGCTAACTTTAAATTACCAAGAGTATCTAAGTGTGGAAACAAACGAGGTTCTTGGAAAACCATACCAATGCAACGTTGCTCGGTTTTAACAAAAAGGTTTTCTTTTTGCCAAACTTCACTATTAAAAATAACTGAGCCTGAAAAATCATTATCTAACCCAATCAAAGCGCGCACTAACGAAGTTTTCCCTGCACCTGAATCGCCAAATATGCCACAAATTCCCTTTGTTGATACCTGCCCTGAAAAATCAAAGAGTCCCTCTTTTTTAAGGTTAAATTTAAGTAAGTTATTAAGCATCATTTAATCGCTTCTGACGTTTTTGTAATACACCGTAGATTAATACTAATAACAGCATTGAGAAAGCGAGCAGAGAGAAAGATAGAATATGAGCTTGCTGATACTGCAATGTTTCTACGTGGTCAAACAGTGTAATTGAAAGTACCTGTGTCTCTCCTGGTATATTACCCCCGATCATCAAAACCACACCAAACTCGCCAATTGTGTGTGCAAAACCTAATGCACCAGCAATAATAAAACTGGGTAGTGTCATCGGAAATACCACCTTATAAAAGGTTTTTATTGGGCTAAAACCAAGCGTAGCAGCAACTTCGAGATAATTTTTATCTAAATTTACAAAAGCACTTTGTAAGGGTTGTACAACAAAGGGCAATGAATAGATGATAGAGGCGATTAACAAACCTGAAAATGAAAATGCCAAGCCACTGCCTGTCAATTGAATCCAAAAAGCACCCAAATAGCTATCAGGCGAGAATGACAGCAACAGGTAAAAACCTAATACCGTAGGGGGTAAAACTAAAGGAAGAGCGACCAAAGACTCCACAAAGGGTCTAAATAAGTGCTTACTACGAGCAAGCCACCAAGCAAGCGGTGGAGAGATAACCAGTAAAATGAGTGTGGTTAAACTGGCTAACTTAAAGGTCAGATAGATAGCGCTAAGGTCAAGTTCACTAAGCATAATATTTACAGATATCCTCTACTACGGATCAAGTCTTGAATTAAGTCCGACTGTAAAAATTCAACAAACTTTTGTAACTCATTTTTGTTCTGACTATTACTTAACATCACACCTTGCTGCAAAATCGGCTGGTAGCTATCCGTGGGCAATAAATAAAAGTTTTCACTGTGGTTTTGTATAATCAGTGCATAAGCGACAAAACCAGCTTCAATATTCCCCGTCTCAATAAATTGATAAGCTTGAGTGACGTTGTTACCCTTAATATATGAAAGTTGCGACCATTTATTTATTCTTTGCAAGGACTGCTTTGTTGCTAACCCGTATGGTGCAAGCTTCGGGTTGGCAATAGCAACACGTCCCTTATAGTTATGCAATAGCTTTTGATTAACTGCTTTACTACTGCGTGGATACCAAAATGCTAACTGACCTTGTGCGTAGGTAAAACGGGACCCGTTGATACCCAATTGTGATAACTCAATAAGCTTGGCACGTTCGCTATCTGCTGATAAAAAAAGATCAAAGGGAGCACCATGAGTAATTTGGTTATACAAGATACCCGTTGAGCCACTAGAGATAAGGATCTTCTGATCCGATTGTTGCTCATAAAGGGCAACAATCTCATTGAGTGTTACTCGAAAATTACTCGCAACCGCTATTTTCAACGATGCATTAGCAGAAAACGAAATAAACAGCAGTAACAAAGCAACGAATCGAATCACTTATTATCCCATTTATTCAAAGCACTTTGATCACTCTCACGGGCATCTACCCAATAAGATTCACCTTGGCTATTGGTCTCTTTTTTCCAAAACGGAGCCTGAGTTTTTAGGAAGTCCATAATAAATTCACAGGCAGCAAAAGCATCCCCACGATGCAAACTTGCAATACCAACAAATACTATTTGATCAAGCAATTGCAACTCACCAACTCGATGAATAACAGTGGTATTTATTAAAGACCAACGCGTTTTTGCTTGTTCAACAATACTGGTTAATGCTTTTTCGGTCATTGCAGGGTAATGCTCAAGGGTAAGCGCGGATATCTGCTCTCCTTGGTTGATATCACGTACAAGCCCAGTAAACGTTACAACCGCACCAGTACTACTGTCTTGACGTAAGCGGTCATACTCTACTTGTTGGTTAAAGTCTTCTGTTTGAACTTTTATCATCTGACCCCTACCCACCTGTAACCGGTGGAAATAGTGCAACTTCATCACCACTGCTCAGCGTTGTTGCTTTGTTGCTGATAGTCTGATTAACCGCAATCATCAGTGTTGCTTTTGATAAAAGACGATGCCAACTTTCATCTTTGGCTTTTAAATTATTTAATAGCACCTCAACATTTGGGTTCTTCTCACTTTCAAGCGATAGCTCTGAAACACCTAATTGGTCACGTAATTGTGCAAAAAAAAGAACTTTAATCATGATTCACTTTCCGCCTTAAAATGGCCTGACTTACCACCGGTTTTCTCAAGCAGTTTAACCTGAGAGATAACCATATCTTTTTGAACCGCTTTACACATGTCATAAATCGTCAATGCGGCAACAGAGGCTGCCGTTAACGCTTCCATCTCAACACCTGTTTTACCCGACAGTTTACATAAACTTTGAATACGTACACGATTTAGTTCTGGCTCCGCGGTTAGCTCAACTTCAACTTTAGTGAGTGCTAATGGATGACATAATGGAATAACATCGGAGGTTTTTTTAGCAGCCATAATGCCCGCAATACGAGCGGTCGCAAAAACATCACCTTTATGATGATTGCCACCAATAATCAGTGCCAACGTTTCTGCTGCCATCTCAATATACGCTTCAGCAATTGCCTGACGCTCAGTAACATTTTTATCGGTAACATCAACCATATTGGCTTTGCCATCCTGGTTGATATGAGTAAATTGATTTTCCATGGTGAACCTTTGTGCTCTATATGATGTAAATACTAACTAAAACCTGTTTGATGAGTTCAGCCTAAGCTAGATTGTTAAATTCAAGGCGAAAGCGCAGAGCTTGGTTTTCCAAGTATTCCGTACTTCCTGTACTCCACCTTATCAGGCCACCCGATAGGTGTTCAAACTCTTTCCCTAAGAGTTTGTAAGCACTTTCAACGCAGAAATTAGCAATATTGCGACGGCTGAAACATTAAACGCCAATGTGTGGCATAAAATTACATGGTTTATGTGTGCTGTTCATTTGCTCTTTAATGATTTTTGTCCAAGCCGTTTTACAAGCGCCAGTTGAACCCGGCATACAGAAAATCACTGTTTTGTTAGCAAAGCCTGCTAATGCACGACTTTGAATCGTTGAAGAGCCGATTTCTTGATATGAAACATGGCGAAACAGTTCCCCAAAGCCTTCAACCTGCTTATCAAACAGTACAGAAACAGCTTCAGGAGTATTATCACGTGAAGTAAAACCTGTACCACCAGTGATTAGAATTGACTCAATATTTTCATCTGCAATCCATGCAGATACAATCGCACGAATTTTATAGGGGCAATCAATCTCAATTTTTTTATCAGCTAATATATGACCAGCCTCAATTAAACTGTCTGCTAAATATTTTCCTGATGTATCAGTATCTTCAGACCGTGTATCAGATACTGTTAATACTGCAATTTTTGATGCTTTGAACTCTTTAACGCTAAGGTGGCTCATGAAATTTCCTTTGATTCTTTTATTGAGTGATAGGTTTCCAAACAATCAGCCCACTGTTCGGGGGTATTGCTATTTTGGAAACGAAAACTCTCTGATATTTGATAACTGATTGGCTGTAGTTTAAGTGTTTTCAATAATCGATACAGCGAGCGTTGTTTGTTATGTGGCGAAGCTAAAGCTTCTAATAAATAATTTTGTAGTTGCACTGTTAACGGCAAGAGCATTGGGAAGGTTGATTGTTCATAAAACGTACCTTGTGGGTATTTTGCAAATTGTTGCATCAGATACGAACATTCATCAGCCCCAAGCAGAGGCATATCAACAGGAATAACAAACAGAGCATCATAGTCATTATACAGCCTATCTACACAAGCATGTATTCCGCCAAGTGGACCTAATGATGGGTTGATATCTTCGATACATTGAAAACCATTATATAAGCCACTGACAAAAACATCACTTAATGATAGCGCTGATAAAAGTGATACATTACGGCTTAATAATGTTTGTTTCTCTAATAATAACTGCGCTTTATCTACTCCCATACGGGAAGATAAACCACCTGCTAATACAATTCCTGCAACTTTCACTATCTACTTCCATTAAATATATAAAAAGGGGCATAAAGCCCCTTTAGTTTGATAAAGATAATACAGCTATTTTATACCTATCGGAATAGATAGCAGATCTATTTTAGTGGATAAAATTTAGATCTTATCGTTAATCCAATTTGTATTACCAGCCTTCAATACCTTCCATATTTGGCAGTTGATGAGCAATACCTTTGTGACAATCTACACAGGTTTTTTCACCCGAAGCAAGAGCCGTTGAATGTTGTTTTACACTACGTGCGCCCTGTTCACTGAAATCCATAAAATCGAATTCATGACAGTTACGACATTCTTGAGAGTCATTCTCTTTCATACGATGCCACTCACGATTAGCAAGATAACCTCGACGAGCTTCAAACTTCTCTTGCGTGCTAATAGTTCCCATCGCAAAGGCTACTAACTCTTTAGATGCTTGTACTTTACGTACAATTTTATCAGTCCAGTTATGTGGTACATGACAATCACTACATATTGCACGTACACCAGAGCGGTTTGAGTAGTGAATAGTCTCTTTGATCTCTTTTACAATCGGCGCATGGCAGCCGGCACAAAACTCTTCAGAGTTGGTTGCTTCCATGCCCATATTGAAACCACCCCAAAAGATGATACCACCGGTAAAACCAAGGATAAGGATAAACCCCATGGCAGCAGAAGAGGGAGACTTCATGGTCACCCATAACCGTTTTAATAAATTTAGCATAATAAATTACCCCTAACTTATCTTAACGAATCAACTGGTTGGAAAGTATTTCCGACCAAAGGTTTTGCGTCTGCTTGTGTCACATGGCACTGCAAACAGAAGTAACGACGTGGTGAAACATCTGAAAGAGTCGTACCTTCACGCGTTTCAAAGTGAGTAACACTGATTTTAGTTGCGCCCATCTCACCGGCATTTTTGAAACTATGGCATGACAAACATTTGTTTGCATTTAAGTTCACTTGGTAACCACGCGTAGTATGTGGCACTAGTGGCGGTTGTTGTACATAGTTTCTATCGATGGGTTGTACGTCTCTTGGTACACGTTTTAATGGTTCAGATTTATTAATATCTGAAATTTCAACTAAACCACGTAATGAACCAACGCCACCATTGTTAGAGACTAACTCATCTGTGTCATTACTCCATACAGGTGATGCGGTTAATGCAATTATCCCAGCAGCTACAATCGCTGTTAGCAATTTTTTCATTTTAATTCTCCAAATTTCTTCATTCTGTTTTAAGCAATATTTACACAAGCTAAAACAAATGTAATTACCACAATAGTTTCACAATAACGCTTTGTTGATTATGAATTGAAGTTGGCTTTAACTTGTTATTTGACCAACTTCAATACTGTTTGGTAATTACCCTCAATTATGCTTTTTTAGTTATTTTAACAGCACACTTTTTGTAATCCGTCTCTTTCGAAAGAGGATCGGTTGCATCAAGCGTGATCTTATTAACTAACTGTTTAGCATCAAACCAAGGCATGAACACCAGCCCTTTAGGCGGACGATTACGACCACGTGTTTCAACACGAGATGTTAACTCACCACGACGAGAAGCAAGTACGATCTCATCTCCACGACGTAAACCACGAGACTTAGCATCATCAGGGTGTATAAATACAACCGCATCAGGAAACGCTTTATGCAACTCAGGTACACGACGAGTCATAGAGCCTGAATGCCAATGTTCAAGTACACGACCTGTACTTAGCCATAGGTCGTACTCTTCATCTGGAGATTCTGCTGGTGGCTCATAAGGTAAAGCAAAAATAACTGCTTTTTTATCTTTTTTACCATAGAACTGGAACTCAGAACCTTTTTCTACGTACGGATCTGAACCTTCACGGAAGCGCCAGAGTGTTTCTTTTCCATCAACAACAGGCCAGCGTAAGCCACGTACTTCATGGTAAACATCATAAGGCGCTAAATCATGTCCATGGTCACGACCAAATTCAGCGTACTCCTCAAATAAGCCTTTTTGTACGTAGAAACCAAAGTCTCTAGACTCATCATTTAAACGATCTTCAGGTACTTCATCTAAGCTGTATGCATCAACATTACCATTTCGGTAAAGCACGTCATACATAGTTTTACCTCTCACTTCAGGCATCTTAGCGATTAGTTCTTCTGTCCAAACTTCTTCAATTTTGAAGCGTTTAGCAAATTCCATTAACTGCCAAAGGTCTGATTTAGCACCAGTAGGCGCTTCAACTTGTTGATACCAAGCTTGTGTACGTCGCTCTGCATTACCGTACGCGCCCTCTTTCTCAACCCACATCGCAGTAGGAAGAATAAGATCAGACATTTGCGCTGTTACTGTTGGGTAAGGGTCTGAGCAAACAATAAAGTTTTCAGGGTTACGGTAAGCCGGAATAATCTCTTCATTGATATTTGCTCCGGCTTGAACATTATTATTACACATTGTCCAGTAAGCATTTAACTTGCCATCTTTAAGCATACGGTTTTGTAATACTGCGTGGTAACCCGGTTTTGGTGGAATAGTACCTTCAGGTAATTTCCAAATTTTCTCTGCATAAGCACGATGCTTAGGATTTTTAACAACCATATCTGCTGGTAGGCGGTGTGAGAAAGTACCTACTTCACGTGCTGTACCACAAGCTGATGGTTGACCCGTTAATGAGAATGGACCGCTACCAGGTTTAGAAATTTTACCGGTTAACAGATGAATATTGTACATCAGGTTATTTGCCCAAACACCACGAGTGTGTTGGTTGAAACCCATTGTCCAGTATGACGTTACTTTAATTTTTGGATCTGCATACACCTTAGCAAGCTCAATCAGTTTCTTCGCTGGTACGCCAGACATCTTCTCTGCATATTCAACGTCAAACTCAGAAACATATTAGCAAACTCATCAAAACTCATTGGGAGTTGATGCGCCAGAATCCGGATTTTTAGCAGCTTGTTGTAATGGATGCTCAGGACGAAGGCCGTAACCAATATCTGTAGTACCTTTACGGAAGTTAGTATGTTTCTTAACAAAATCTTTATCTACCGCATCGTTTTGAATGATGTAGTTAGCGATGAAGTTTAAGATAGCTAAGTCAGACTGTGGCGTGAAGATCATGCCGTTATCTGCTAGTTCAAATGAACGATGTGTATAAGTAGATAATACATGCACACTTACATCAGGGTTACTTAAACGACGATCCGTTAGACGCGACCAAAGAATTGGATGCATCTCAGCCATGTTAGAGCCCCAAAGTACAAATGCATCTGCATTTTCTAAGTCATCATAACAACCCATCGGCTCATCGATACCAAAGGTTCGCATGAAACCACCAACGGCAGAGGCCATACAGTGACGTGCATTTGGGTCAATGTTGTTAGTACGGAACCCTGCTTTCATCAGTTTAGATGCCGCGTACCCTTCCATTACAGTCCATTGACCAGAGCCAAACATACCAACTGCTGTTGGGCCTTTCTCTTTTAATGTCTTTTTAAATTTCTCAGCCATTACATCAAATGCAACATCCCAAGAAACAGGGGCAAAATCCCCCTCTTTATCATATACACCGTTAGTTTGGCGTAATAATGGCGTGGTTAAACGATCTTTACCATACATAATTTTAGATAGGAAGTAACCTTTGATACAGTTAAGTCCCTTGTTCACTGGTGATTCAGGATCCCCTTGAGTGGCAACTACTTTACCGTTTTGTGTACCAACAAGCACACTACAACCAGTACCACAAAAACGACATGGCGCTTTATCCCACTTTATTTTTGTTGCGTCCTTGCTGGCAATTAGATTGCTAGCGGAAGCCGGTAATGTTATGCCAGCAACAGCTGCCGCAGATGCAGCAGCCTGTGCTTTCATAAACTCACGTCTTGTAAATTTCATTTTACTTCCTCACTATTTTTGAACTGCTGTTTATAATTTTGGTTAAACTTTCTTACTCTTTTAACTTGAGATTAATTGCTTATGGCTAAGCCACTTAAACTTCTTCTTTTTCAAATTCATGATAAACAAGGCCAGTATTAATCACTCCATCTAAAGCATTAATACTATCGATGACTTGCATGATCACTTTCTGACTAGGTGCTTCTAACACAACAATAGCCTTGCCTTGAGGTGAAACTGTGATCACTTCAGCCCCATTTAACAAATTGATATTGGCACGAATGTTATCTACTTTTTCAATATTCACGTGCACAATCAAACTTGAAACATGTAACTCTTCAGCTTTCATTTTATAATTCCTTTATATCAATTGCTTTAGTTGGACAAGGTGCAACACATGCTCCACAACCATTGCATAATTCGTTATCTATTTTGGGTACTGCATTTAAGCCCAATTGAAACGTTAAGGCTTGTGCCTCACAACTTTCAGCACAACTTCGGCAGTAGATATTTTCATTGGCTAAACATGACTCACTAATTGTCGCTTTCTTTTGCCAAGGTGCTTCGCTAGTAGGTGAAAAAATAGGCTCTTGACAAACTTGTGCACATTTACCACAAAAATCACACTCTCCAAGTTCAAAATCGATACTTGGAAAACCACCATCCCCTTTGAAAATAATTTCTTCAGGACAAACGTTAATACAATCTGTGCATTGTGTGCATAGTTCTAAAAACTCTTTTGCATCAATAACCCAGGGCAATAAATTATCTGTAGAGATTGATTTTCTATTTCTAAATAATCCACGTTTGTTAGCATCGAAGCGCACTGAATAACCTTATTTAATTTATTGTTATTTAAACGTTAACAACTACATTTACTTTGTAACAATGATAACAAATATGTTTTATGGAGATCCGTTTAAGAGAAGTACAATTGATTCACATCAAAGGTTAGTTTAAAGAGTGAGATTTGTCGCACAAAAAACAGGGCGTTATTGGTTAACAATCACTCAAGACACTGATTACACGGGGGCGGTGCTGAGTATCATTATCATTAACAGAGAAAGGAAAGCCCTCTTATACCTATTGGTAGGTATAAGAGTTTTTTTCTATTTTTTGTCTTAATTATCCGCCAATTGAGGCTAAATGGGGTGTTATGCCAGTGTTACCTGATTGTAAAAAATGAGTCTCTTTTTTATCATTTAAAGCAGCCGTTATACGTGCTTTTAATGCTTCTTTTTGAGATGAATCAACCAGAAGATCACGCAGATCTATTCCTTGTTCTCCAAACAGACAAAGGTGTAATTTACCAGCTGAAGAAACACGTAAGCGATTACAACTTTTACAAAAATCTTTGCTGTAAGGCATAATCAAGCCAATTTCGCCTTGGTAGTCTGGATGAGTAAATATTTGCGCAGGGCCATCATGGCTTAGTGGTACCTTTTGGGTCCAGCCAGATGCCAATAAGCGCTCTTTTATCCATGAGCCCGATAAGTGATGCTTATCAAAAAATGCTTCATTGTCTCCCGTTTGCATCAATTCAATAAAGCGCAGCTGAATAGGTTCATTTTTTATCCACTTAATATAAGTATCTATATCTCTGTCATTTAAACCTTTCATTAGCACGCTATTTATCTTGACCTGTTTGTATCCAGCTGCGACACACGCCGAGACTCCATCCATTACCTTTTTAAAAATATTTTTACCGGTAATAAGGTGAAATGTTTTTGCGTCTAAGCTGTCAACACTCACATTAATGGCATCAAGCCCTGCATCAAACCAAGCTTGGCTATTTTTTTGCAAGCTATAACCGTTGGTTGTTGTGGCTACCTTTTGAATACCCTCTACCGATGAAACAGAGTGGATTATATCTGAGAAATCTTTACGTAAACTTGGCTCACCACCAGTTATACGCACTTTCTTAGTGCCAAGTTCAGCGAAAGCAGTAACAAGGTGATTTATCTCTTGGTGAGATAAAAACTCATTATTATGGCTACGTTGATAACCATCGGGTAAGCAGTAATTGCATTTAAAATTACATTCATCGGTTATTGACAGGCGCAAGTATTCGAACTTGCGCTCGAAGTTATCTTTAAGTTGTTGCATGTTTTAAGTTCCTTTCCAAACACGGGAGGCAAAACAGTTTCCTGATTTACCCTTCTTAACAATTGTTAACGTTAAGCGGCTTAATTCACATATTATAAAAACTTAGCGATATTAGGCTCGGAGCTGTATTGAATATGTAACCAGTGTGTTACATTTACGTTATGTTTTTTATTCTCTAATAGCCATGAAAATTAATCTACCTTTTCATTCTCATTCTGTTGTTAAAGTGATCACAAATGCATGTTTGTTGATTCTTATCATATCCGCTGTTCACATAATAAGCGTATTTGGCACTTTTGATAGCCACATTGTAAATATGAAAATTATCGACAAACTCACCACGCTTAAAATATCCACCAGTGAACTCATTTATGCATCACATTATTACCCTCAAGACATGCGCCATATTATCCAAGAGATAGATACGCAACTTCCCGTCAGTCAACTTTTTGAAAGTTCTTGGTTTAACACTCAAAAGATCAATAGCAGCAGTCAGCAACTTTCTGTGCAGTGGCAAGAGATCCATCGTAGCATTAATGAGCGTCGGTTTGCGGATACAGAATTATTACTTAAGCCATTTGTTACGTCATTAACGGATCTTGTTAAACAGTACCAAGTGCTGGCGACTAAAAAAATGAACCTTGTTCACCTCGCGGAGTTGATCAGTTTCTTTTTAATCATGATGGTCGCAATTACACTTTATCTTTACTCTAAAAAGCAGATTGTATTACCGATCAAAATGCTGGTGAAGAATGTAAAACTGATCAAAGAGCGTCAATTTGATCTTGAGTTTCCGGAATCAAACAATGAGATAGGTATTCTTTCACAAGGCATTGCAGACACTTCAAACGAGCTACGGCATTTAATTACCCATATGCAGAAGCAAGTGTCAGAACAAACTGTTGCACTTGAGAAAGCACATCAGACCATCGAATTTCTCTACTCTATTTCTCAACAATTAAGTACTGTAAAACTAACCTCCCCTATTCTTTATAACGCGCTCAACGCACTCGCAGAGCAAGCAAATCTAAAAAAACTTTGCCTAGAACTAAACAACGGCACCTTTATTAATAGCAAAAAAGGCTGTGCCGGTGTTAATGAAGGGATGTTACGTATTGCCATTATTATCAATGGCAAACCCTACGGTTTTGTGAACTATGTTTTAAATGACAGCTCTGAAGATCAACATGCATTAATTGAAAGCTTTACCGGGCTTGTTGCTCGTGCGTTATACCAAGAGGAATATAGTCTTCAAGAGCAGAAAATATTGTTAATGGAAGAGCGTGGTATCATTGCTCGTGAGTTGCATGACTCCATTGCTCAATCACTTTCATTTTTAAAAATTCAATGCACCTTATTGCATCGCCAAGTTAATAGTGCAAGCCAACAGCAGGCTCAACAAACCATTGGTAATATTGAAGAAGCGGTATCAGATGCATACATTCAGCTTCGTTCATTATTATCTACCTTCCGTTTAACTGTAACAGAGTCAAACTTCAAAGAAGCGATGGTAGCGATGATAAAAACATTGCAGAAACAAACCACTGCCCTTATCGCAATTAAACAGTTTGAAACACATTTTTATACCGATGCAAGTCAGCACATCCATCTATTACAGATAGTGCGAGAAGCAATTATCAATGCAATCAAACATGCACAATGTCAACATATAGATATCTCATGCATTATTACTGATCAGCATAAGGTATGGATCAGTGTTATTGATGATGGGCTAGGAATCGTTGATAATAGCGAAAAGAATAACCACTATGGATTATCAATAATGAAACAGCGTGCCGATGAATTAGGTGCGACGCTCTCATTTAACAGCTTAAGCAAAGGAACTGAAGTAAAGCTAATTTTTCCATATAAAACACCAATACTTAATCAAGGAAATGAAAATGTCTAATTTAACTCGTATTATGATTGTTGATGATCATCCACTTATGCGTAAAGGGATCCAACAACTGCTCTCTATCGAGCCAAGTTTTCATGTTGTTGCAGAAGCAACCAATGGTATTGAAGCTGTTAGTTATGCTAAAAAAGTGCATCCTGATCTTATTTTACTTGATTACAATATGCAGGGTATTTCTGGTTTAGAAACATTAAAAGCACTTAGAAAAGATAATTGCCCTGCCAAAATCATTATTTTGACTGTGAGTGATAATAAACAAGATGTGATTGCGATGATCAATCAAGGTGCTGATGGTTACCTATTAAAAGATGCTGAGCCTGAACTATTGCTCGCTAATATCATTAAAGTACTTTCAGGTGAATTGGTTGTTACTGACAAGTTGGTTGAATTTTTAGATGAGCTTGATCAAGAAGATAACATCCGTGAAAAATTAGCGAACTTAACCAAGCGTGAACAGCAGATAATTGCAGAAGTCGCTAAAGGGTTAAGCAACAAAGAGATATCTGAAAGTTTACATATCTCTGAAGGTACGGTAAAAGTACATGTTAAAAGCCTTCTGAAAAAATTGGTAATAAAATCACGGGTTGAAGCGGCTGTTTTATATTTACAACAGCCTAAATAAACCCCTTAAACAGTTCGGAATTTATGCTCTCAGACACAGTTAAAAAACAGATCCGCCATGGTTACGATCTACTTACACAAGCACTGCCAAATTTTGCAAAACGGAAAGCGCAAAACTACCTAGTGGCAGAGATTGCAAAAGTGCTTGCTGGTGAGTATGACAAATCAAGAAGGATCTTAGTGGCTGAAGCTGGCACAGGAATAGGTAAATCATTAGCCTATATTCTGGCAGCCTTACCCGTTTCACAAGCAAACAATAAAAAGCTAGTTATCTCTACAGCAACTATCACCTTGCAAGAACAACTGATAACTAAAGATCTGCCCTTTTTTCTTCGTCACAGTGATTATCAGTTTACTTTTACCCTCGCAAAGGGAAGGCAACGCTATTGCTGTGAGCACAAACTCCTTGCAAGCCAAGAAACCAGTGCTCAGCCCGTATTGTTCGAAGAGAAACCTAAGCTTGGTGATAAAGCACTTTTAAAACGCCTAACAGAGGCTTACCTTGCCGGAAAATGGAAAGGAGATAGAGACAGTTGGCCAACCCCAATTCCAAATCGAATATGGCAACATATTGTCTCCGATAAATTTAGCTGTAAACGTGCACTTGCAAATCACCGCCAATGTCCTTTTCACCGTGCACGTGATGATATAAATAAAGCGGATGTTATTGTTGTTAACCATGCGCTCTTATTGGCTGACCTTGAGCTAGGCGGTGGTATTATTCTGCCAGATCCTGACAACTGCTTTTATGTGTTAGATGAAGCCCATCATCTTCCCAAAATATCACGGGATTTTGCTAGTGCGTCAGCTAACTTTAAAACCGCGCAAGATTGGTTGAAAAAATTAAAACCACTCAATCAGCACATCAGTAAAAATGTTAATAAGCACACGACCATCACGCCTTGCTTAAACTTATTAGAAAGTGGTGTAGAGCTTGATAAAGAGTTCAAAAATGTAGAATATTTCTTTCGTGATAACCCTCAATTTCTAGGAGAAAAAACTCAATGCAGATTTGAACTTGGCGAACTACCAGCACCACTACTCGATATCATCAGCGCTATCGAGTTAGAGAGTAAAAAAGGCCAAACTGCATTAGCAAAACTTTCATCTATCATTGATGAACAGATTAAAGATGACAATATAAAACTGCGTGATGCCGAACCTCTGTTAATAGAAACAGGTCTATTTTTACAGCGCTTCGAGAACATCCATAACCTAAGTAAAATGCTAACCAAAGAGCGCTCTGATAAATACGCCCCTATCGCCGCATGGGTTGAGAGTGAGAATGGCGAACTAAGCTTACACGCCTCACCCATTGAGGTAGGTGGATTATTAGAATATATGCTCTGGTCACAGGCAGCCGGTGTTGTTGTCTGCTCCGCGACTCTGACCTCACTGAATAGTTTTGATTACTTTAAACGTCAAAGTGGTTTGCGCGAAGATGATGGCACACAGTACTTACGTTTAAAATCCCCCTTTGATTATCCGGCAGTGCCACTTGTTGTAGCCGATATGTTACATGAGCCCACACATGCAGATTTTGACAATGAACTAGTCACACAAGTAGAAAACTTTATTGAAGATAAACAAGCTAATCTAGTGCTGTTCGCTTCATACTGGCAGATGAACCTTGTTGCCGATAAACTTGCTAAAAAATATGGACAAGCACTGTTAGTACAAGGTGTATTGTCACGAAGTCAGTTAATTATTGACCATAAACAGCGTTGCGATAAAGGCTTAACTTCTATCCTTTTTGGTACGGGTAGCTTATCTGAAGGCCTAGATCTTCCTGCACACTATTTAACAAATCTAATTATTACCAAATTACCATTTGCAGTGCCAAACTCGCCCGTTGAAGAGGCACATTCAGAATGGATAACGTCGCAAGGTGGCAATCCGTTTATGCAACTCGCTATCCCTGAAACCAGTAAAAAGCTGATCCAATCTTGCGGGCGTTTAATTCGTAAAGAGCAAGACTCTGGCAGAATTATTATTCTTGATAAACGCGTAAAAACAAAACGTTACGGTAAAGGTCTTCTCGATGCTCTGCCTCCTTTTAATATTCAATTTGAGCAAAAATCATCATGACAGAACTGCTACTCGACCCAAGCAGTTGGGCGCTACTTATTAGCATCGGTTTATTAGCTGGATTTATAGATGCTATTGTGGGTGGCGGAGGTATGCTTACCGTACCCGCACTACTCAGCCTTGGATTACCACCACATTTAACCCTTGGCACCAATAAGTTATCAGCATGTTTTGCCTCTGGCACAGCCGCTTACACCTATTTCAAAAAACAATTATTTACCCCACATTTTTGGAAAGAGAGTTTATATAGCACCTTTATAGGCGCCTTACTTGGTACCATTTTTGTAAACTATATAAGCACGCAATGGTTAGAAAAATTTCTCCCCCTCATTATCCTATTTGTTGCACTTTATAGTTTATTTAACCGTATGAAAGAAGTGGATGGTGACGCATTACCAGAACAAAATAGCCGGTTAAAATTAAAACAGCGTTTACAAGGACTCTTATTAGGTTTTTACGATGGTTCAACCGGACCAGGCACTGGCGCATTTTGGGTTATTTCAAATATGCGTTTATACAAGCTTAATATTCTGCTTTCCAGTGGTGTTGCAAAGTCGATGAACTTTACCAGTAACTTTACCTCACTATTAGCGTTTGTCTATTTTGGCCAAGTAAATTGGCTGATTGGTTTAACCATGGGGTGTTGTTTAATGTTGGGAGCCTACATCGGAGCACACTCAGCGATTCATTTTGGCGCAAAGTTCATTCGCCCTATCTTTATCTTTATCGTCATGATCATGGCACTCAACTTAGGGTACAACGCATGGCTCAGTTAAATAGTGCACTGACTTGGCCACGCAAACCAACAATGCATTTTGAAGTAAAATCTATTCAACCGAAATTCATATTCATCGTAATGCTCTCGGAACTTAATTTAGGCTACAACGCATGGCTCAGTTAAATAGTGCACTGACTTGGCCACGCAAACCAACAATGCATTTTGAAGTAAAATCTATTCAACCCAAATTCATATTCATCGTAATGATCATGGCACTTAATTTA
>Ga0209396_1000792_pt1 | contig 36574 bp, 30 predicted proteins | sample GOMGulsemesocosm_6_FD_184638 | JGI IMG/M metagenome (GOLD analysis project Ga0209396, IMG submission 184638) | Methane-oxidizing microbial communities from mesocosms in the Gulf of Mexico - GOM8C Gulf of Mexico (SPAdes) (version 2) | ecosystem: Environmental > Aquatic > Marine > Cold seeps...
TAATTATATTACAACACCCAGGTGAAGTTAAAAATGCGATCGGAACCGCCCGTATTCTCAATCTTTCATTACCACAATGTCAAATTATAATTGGCGAGAACTTTACTGATAATACGCAGTTAAATGACATATTGAATGATCCAACACGACAATGTTATTTGCTCTACCCAAGTGAAGAGAGTATTGAGGTGGAGCGATTGAGCCTTGCAAAAAGCAGTGATATGGTTAGTAACAGTGCAATTATAAAACATAATATGAAGCGCACATTTATTTTATTGGATGGTACATGGCGTAAAGCATTTAAAATGTACCAAACATCGATGAATTTACAGGGTATACCTGCTGTGCGATTGAACGCTGAAGAAGAAAGCCAATATACAATTAGACAAACCTCGATCGAAGGAGGTTTGTCGACTGTTGAAGCCGGTTACTTATTACTTTCAACGTTAGAAAAAGATAAAATAAAATATCAACCTTTACTGGCTGCATTTGAATATATGATTAATTTTCAAATTGCGCAGATGCCAGCAGGTTTATTTAATAAAAATTATAAATAGGTGTGAACGAATAAATCGTGCGGCAAGTCAGATAAATAATTTAATGGTGTGATGTTTAATATTGTCTTTTTGCAAAATAAGTGCATTTACACTAAATAATTCGTTAATATGGATTTTATATGTCACAACAGCAGTTAATTGAAGCAATCAACACAGAAATGCCGTTTGGTAAATATCGGGGGCGTTTGTTACTTGAATTACCTGAACCTTATTTAGTGTGGTTTCACAGTAATGGCTTTCCTAATTCTAAGTTAGGGCAACAACTCGCGCTAATATACGAGGTGAAGTTAAATGGACTTGAATCTATGCTTGTACCATTACTGAAGCGTCCATCGGTATATTTAAATAATGAAGGGTGATCACTATTTCTTGTGTTTTTATAAATAATAATACCTAATAGTAACTAGTTTAGTTTTGTTATATTTTTATGTTCTTAAGAAGGAATTCGAATGGCAATTTTAGTGACAGGTGGTGCCGGATATATAGGTAGCCATACAGTTTTAGAATTATTAACCGCGGGGCAAGATGTTGTCGTTATCGATAACTTATCTAATTCAAGTGAAGAGTCATTAAATCGTGTACGTGCAATTACAGATAAAGAGATAACTTTTTATTGTGGTGATGTATTAGATTCAAATTTGTTAACGCAAATATTTACCGAACACGCGATCTCGTCTGTGATTCACTTTGCTGGTTTAAAAGCGGTTGGTGAATCCAATCAAATACCATTAACGTATTACCGTAATAATATCGCTGCCACGATTAACCTTTGTGAAGTAATGGCTGCTAATAACGTTAAGAATTTCGTATTTAGTTCGTCTGCGACTGTGTATGGTGATCCTGCATCAGTGCCGATTGATGAAAGTTTTCCTACTTCCGCTACGAACCCGTACGGCCGTTCAAAATTAATGGTTGAAGAAATTCTTGCTGATTTATACAAATCAGATAATAGTTGGAATATTGCACGCTTACGTTATTTTAACCCTGTTGGTTCGCACGAAAGCGGCTTAATTGGTGAAGATCCAAATGATATTCCCAACAACTTGATGCCATATATTTCACAAGTGGCAGTGGGTAAATTAGCAGAGCTAAACGTATTCGGCGATGATTATGCAACATCAGATGGAACAGGTGTGCGTGACTATATCCATGTCGTTGATTTAGCGTTAGGCCATTTGAAAGCGTTAGATAAATTAATGACAAACCCAGGTCTTGTAACTTATAACTTAGGAACGGGCCAAGGTTATAGTGTATTAGACATGGTGAAAGCATTTGAACAGGCTTCTGGTAAGACAATAGCTTATAAAATTGCACCAAGACGTGAAGGGGATATTGCGCAATGTTATGCTGCAACAGATCTAGCTGAACGAGAACTCGGTTGGAAAGCAACACGCCAAGTATCAGATATGACTGTTGATACTTGGCGCTGGCAATCAAATAACCCGAATGGTTATAGCAAGGGTTAATTTTATCTGCTGATAAATCCAGCTTTCAGCGTAGTTGATATGATAGTTATCAGCTGGGCTGCTTGCTCTGGTGTTCTGCTTATTGGGGGGAGTTGACCCCAAATAGGTTTTGGCCAACAAGCATCTTCTTTAAAACGAGCCACGTGATGAATATGTAACTGCGGTACCATATTCCCTAATGCTGCGATATTTATTTTATCTGCATTTAGCCCATCTTTTAATAACCGACTTACTGCATTTGATTCAATTAAAAATTGAGCTTGCTGCTCATCCGTTAATTCATGAAATTCAGTGATGCCATTAATTTTAGGTACTAAAATTAACCACGGGAAATTACCGTCGTTTGTTAATAGTACTTGGCATAGCGGGAACTCACCAACTAAGGTTGTATCAGCAACAAGTTGTGGGTGTAATAAAAATTGAGTCACGCGAGTCTCTCTATATTAAGAATTCTTCAATTGAACCTTTCTCATTCATCACGTCTTGAAGTGGTAATGGCATACGGCCTTGGCCTGTCCATGTTTTTGTTTCACCATTTAGTTCATAAGCGTATTTTGCAGGACGAGGACCTCGTTTAGTCTTCGTTTTCTCAGTTGTTGAATCGGTTAAATTCATTAATTCTTCAGGGCTGATACCGTTTTCTTTAAGTTGCAATAATATCTCGTTCATCATTGCTTGTTTTTCTTGTTGCTTTTCTAATTCAGCGTTTTCTGATTCTTTTCTATCTTCAACAATTTTAGTGAATTTAATTAAAACATCTTCGAGTTGAACAACGCTTAATTCTTTTGTTACAGCGCGTAAGCTACGAGCATTTAAAAACACCTTAATAAAATCATTCATAATTAGTACCTAAATATAGACAGGGGGATTAATCAACTGTAATAAGATTAATATACTTTAATGTGGTTAATATACAATAGTTAAATAAATACCAATAATATATTTACACTTATTTATAAAACTTATCTAGGATCGATTAATTAAATAAATAGATTAATAAAGTAAAATAGATTTAGAAATCTAACTTTAAACGATTAAATGGTTTATTGCCTTAAGTCAATTTACTTTATTTAAAGTCATTTAATGGTCAATTATTTGAAGTTGATTTACTCTATTTTGGAAAAAATAATTAGTTTACCAATCAGCTCCTTATATCACATGTTGTTTATTTTATGAACGTTAACACCTATGTTGTCTTGAAGTGGTGAAATTATCTGCTATTATCGGGCTTCCTCCTAAGTAGAGGTGCGCAATTCATAAGTAGTGTTATTTAGGTAGCTCCGATAATAACAACACAAAAGGGAATTGCGCCGAAGAATGAATTTTAAGCTAAAAAAATTCATTCTGGTGATGTGTTCGAATAGAGACATCACTGTCATAGTCAATTTTATATTAACTATGGGGCGCTACTAAATAGAAGAGCATATGGGTTATCTTTACATCTATCATATTGTAAATACCCTTATTGCACATCTCATCTGTCTTATTTAGTCGTTCCCTATAAAAATTATTAGGTCAAAGGGATCATGGAACTCATTAATTATTCAGACTCAGCGTTATCGCTGGTTGTACCACTAGTTGCACTTACATTAGCAATTCTTACACGTAAAGTATTGTTATCACTTGGTTGTGGTATCTTACTTGGCGCACTATTTTTAACAGATTTTAATGTTGTTAATGCAGCGAAACACCTTTCAGATTTGGCATTGAGCTTAGTTTGGGAGTCGGGTGATGCGAGCAAGGGCTCATTCTGGAAAGTGGGTTCGTTCAATACTTGGAATTTGTCAATCATCGTATTCCTATTCATATTAGGTATGTTAACCAGTGTTATGATGGTAAGCGGTGCAACAAGCGCGTTTGCTGATTGGGCAAAACAGCGAATCACAACGCGTCGTGGTAGTACACTGCTGACAGCTTTTTTAGGTGTTTTCATCTTCGTTGATGATTACTTTAATAGCCTGGCTGTGGGTAGTGTGAGTCGTCCACTGACAGACCGTTATAAAGTTTCTCGTGCTAAATTAGCTTATCTGCTTGATTCTACCGCAGCACCTATGTGCGTATTAATGCCTATATCAAGTTGGGGTGCTTATATTATTGCTGTTATTGGTGGTATTTTAGCCAGTCATGCAATCACGGATATAAGTCCACTAGCAGCATTCGTTCAGATGATACCAATGAACTTCTACGCTATGTTTGCTATTGCAATGGTATTTGCGGTTGTTTGCTTCAATCTTGACTTTGGCTTAATGGCAAAAGAAGAAGAAGCGGCGAAAAATGGTGAACTGTTTGATGCTAAAAAAGGCTGCCCTGCTGGTTCTACGGTAGAATTAGAAGAAGCTGAAGGTGGTCATATTTCAGGTTTAATCCTACCTATTTTAGTGCTTATCTTTGCGACTATCTTCTTTATGATTAACTCTGGAGCATCCGCGCTCGCAGCTGATGGCAAAGCATTTGATATTTTAGGTGCATTTGAAAATACAGATGTAGGTAGTTCGTTAGTGTATGGTGCATTATCAGGTCTTGCTGTAGCACTTGTGCTAAGTCTTATTTCTGGTGTATCTATTTCATTACTCGCACAAGCAAGTTTCCACGGTGCTAAATCAATGCTACCAGCGGTTTATATCTTATTCTTCGCATGGGCAATTGGTTCGACTATTGGTTCTATGGAAACAGGTAAGTATCTTGCTGCATTAGTGGGTGATTCTATCCCAAGTAGCTTATTACCTGTTATTATGTTTGTCCTAGCAGGCTTTATGGCGTTTGCGACAGGAACTAGCTGGGGTACATTTGGTATCATGTTACCTATCGCTGGCGATATGGCTGCGGGTACTGAAGTAGCGTTAATGTTACCTGTGTTAGCATCAGTGCTAGCCGGTTCTGTATTTGGCGATCATTGCTCACCTATCTCTGATACCACGATCTTATCGTCAACGGGGGCAAACTGCCATCATATGGATCACGTAATGACACAGCTTCCATATGCGCTATCAATTGCGTTAGTAAGTGCGATTGGTTATTTGGTACTCGGTATAACAAGTTCTGTGCTATCGGGCTTTATTGCTTCAGCAATTGCATTTACAATTGTGGTTGCTATTATGTCGCGATTAAGTCATAAAGTATAAATAAGACATTAATAACACGCTGTTTATAATGAACAGTATTAATGTGAAGTAATTATATACGCCTGTTGATACAGGCGTTTTTTTTGAGGGTATAAAATGGCATCTTTGCATTTCAAATTTGCAGCAATGAATTCAGGTAAATCAACACAATTGATCCAAGCTCACTTTAACTATATTGAGCGTGGTATGTACCCATTAGCGATGACACCAGAGTGTGACAGTCGTTACGGCAAAGGTGTTATAGGTGCGCGTGTTGGCTTAAAACTAGAAGTTGATGTATTTGAGAAAGAGACCAATTTATTTACCACTATTTCTACGCGATTAGAAAATCAAAAGATTGATGTATTTATCATTGATGAAGGTCAATTCTTATCCCGAGAACAGGTTTACCAATTAGCAAATGTGGTCGACCAACTCAATATTCCAGTGATTGTTTATGGGTTGAAAACAGATTTTAAATTAGAGATGTTTGAAGGTTCATACCATCTAATGTGTCTTGCAGATAAAGTTGAAGAACTTAAAACCGTCTGTTGGTGTGGTAATAAAGCACACATGAATGCCAGAGTCAGTGATAGTGGTGTGGTATTAAGAGAAGGTGAACAAGTTGAAATTGGCGGTAATGAGCGTTATGTCTCACTGTGTCGTAAACATTTCATGAATGGTAATGCGAGCCGTTAATCGAATTAATTAACGTTAATTATTTCTAAATTAGGTTTATTAATGTCGTTTAGCACAATTTCAGGTTCTGCAAACAGATAGCCTTGAAAATATGTACTTTGGAGTTTTTTAGCTTGTTTAAATTGCTCCTCAGTCTCTATTTTTTCGATCAATATACTAATATCATGTTTTTCTAACAATGGTATTAATTCTCTTATTTCGTTAAATGAGGTGAGGGTAATATCAAACTTAATAATATCGACAACACCAAAAAATGGTAGCCAATCTTCAGAATAAATAAAGTCATCCAGTGCAATCGTAAACCCATCATCTTTTAACTTATTTAACGCTTTTAATACTGCCTGTGTGGGTGGAACATCTTCAAGCACTTCAATTACAATGGGTTTATTAATGAGCTTCTTGGGTAAACCATTCAGAATACTTTTCTCCGTGAAATTAATAAAGTAAGGTTTGTTATCAACAAGTTTATCGATATTGGAATTCAGTAAATGCTCATGAACCAATCGCTCTGTTGCAATCTCAGCATTAATAAGTGGAAACGTATTTTCTAAACTATCCCGATATAAAAGTTCATAAGCCACTATGTGACGGGCACGATTTACGATCGGTTGCTTAGCGATATATGCGTGCATAGAGGTTACTTTATTTACAAAGACATCTATAAGCTTATGCATAATTATCAAAAAGGCGAATTAATTAGCAAATATGGGTAAAAACTCAATATTATGTGTGAGGGCTTAGTTGGTACTACGCGGAAATACTGCTGTATATCGAATAAATAAAGCCGTAATAGTCTTACTCATTATTACGGCTTTATTATATCTTATCTCTCTTGGAATACCTTGGTGACTTTATTTAATTCAATCACATCGGCAAAAGGAATATTCTGCTCAGGGAAAGCTGCTTGTACCTTACTTGTTAGCGGCTTCGAGAAGGAGCGATAATTAATTTTTGCGATGACTGTGATTGGATAGCTGATATCTTCAGGCAGTTCAAATGATTCAACACGTGTTTCATCTGGAGAAATACGGGTATCTGCTAGAATTTTCTCAACGCGCCAAAACTTAAGGCCAACGGGTTCGCCATGCATGTAACCGGATTTTTTAGCAAACACACGGCTATCTTTTGGTAAGAAGCCATCGTTTAACTGACCGCTAACCAAACGTTCCACGCCTTTACTATCCGTTACTACGAGATCAACCCATACCTGACGACGCGCACCGCCAGGCATTTTATGGCCGGTATTATGGTTTGTTACTTTGACTTCAATATTACGGCCATCTTTGCTGGTTTCAACGTCGAGTAGTAGGGCGTTACGCAAGATATCACGACTGAGTTTTCCATGCTCTTTAGAGCGCATATCAGAGAAGTAATAGTTACCACCAATAAAGTTATGTGCAATCAAGTTGGGCTTAATTGGACCATTATCTGTGGCTTGTCCTGGTACCTTGTTATCAAAATCAGTCATATCTAAGCGCATGTGACAATCGATACATGTTTTGTTCTGCTCAGGGTTGTCCGGTGCGTTAAATCTAGATGCTTGCCATTCGCCATAATTGTTATTCACATTAGCACCTTGGCCGGGGGTGAATTCATTATGGCAGGTTGCACAATATAATGAGCTCTTGTACAGTTCTGGGTTTGAATAGCTGTCTTTATGCTGTTGTGGTGATGCATTTATCTGTGCTTCAGCAGCGAATTTTAGCACTGGGTTGTTAGAGAACTCAAACAGGTACTTAGCACGATCTTTTAAGTTAACCGTAAGGTCAGTATTACCGCCAGCGTCTTCCGCTTTGGTGATTCGATGACAGAAAACACAACTGGTGCCAGTTTCATCAACGGGTAGGCCTTCTCTTAGTGCATCACGTAGGCTCTGCCCCTCTTTTTCATACATGCTATTAAGGTGAGTTAATGGCGCTGTATTATTATTTAAAATGGTTTGTGGGGCATGACAACCACGGCATAAGTTTCTAAATGGTTCACCTTCTGCTTTTGCTGCTAGGTTTTCTTGGAAACGGTAATAGGGACTATCCATGTGCATACCATGGTTCGAGTCTGACCACTGCTTATAGAGGGTACTATGGCAAGATTCACAACTTGCTGAATTTAACCATTCAGATTTGTGGGTGAATTTACGTTCGTCATCAAAGCGTAACCAAGTTGATAAGTAAGGTAAATTTTCTTTCGTCGTCACGTACATATTCAATGCTGACATTAAGCGTACGATCTCTACAGGTGGTGATTTAGGATTAACTTTTGGTAGTTCTGGTTTTTTCGGGTCGGTTCCCATACCTCCTTGGGTTTTTTGAATCATATCGATATAGGCTTCAATAGGGTCACCTGCGATCATGGTTGCTAAACCTACATGTCCAGTCATGGCATTTTCTTTAACGTCTTTGGTACCGTCGGCTAATAAGTATTTGTTAGTGAAGTTAAAGCCGTCAACATGACAAGAGTTACAGCTCATCCAATAATCACCTGCCATAGCGCTGTTTTCAAATTTATCACTATTTGCAAGATTAAAGAGGGTTTTACCCAAACGAAGTTCTGGTGCAATGGGATCTTGGCCAATTAACTGGGCAAATTGGGCATTAACCAGTTTTACTTTGGCGAAAGGACCTTGACCGCTAATATCAAAGCTCACTAAATCGTGCGACATGGCGTTTTGCACGTACAGAGTGCTACCTTTGGCAATTAAACTGCGCGGATTTGTACCTGGTATATGACGATAAATTTGTGTCGCTTTCACACCACCTTGTAATTTAGTACGGCGATGACGTTTAGATTTCTTACCTATTTTTCCTTGACGAGATAAATCAAACACAAGCAGGTCTTCTGAACCCGACAGGGTAATGAATACTTTTTTTCCGTCTTCACGGAAGGCCACGTCATGTGGGTTAGACACAATACGCGTGGTATTGTTGTTCTCAATAATGTTTATTTGTTTGAATAATTGTTTACGTTTATCAACTAATTCTTTTTCTTTACCTGGTGTTAGATCAAGTAACGAAATTGTTGGGAAGACGGTTGATTGAAACTGGAAGTTTTGCGTAAACGACCACAATACATGGGGTAGCCAAGCTTGTGTGCCATCTGGAGAAATCGCAATGTTATCTAATACGCGCGGTTTACCTTGTGGCGTTGCACGAGAGGTATGTACTGGTGTATCAGCAAGTTGAATGATCTTGTTTAATTGCAATGTTGGCTGTCGAGTATCATAAATAGATACTTGGCCAGTCATGCTATGGGTCACAAACAAACGGCCATCGTTAGCTAATGCAAGACCACGTGGTGTATCAGCAGTTTGTGTTGTTGCGGTTATTTCACCATCAGTTGAAACGGTTATTAGCTGTTTAGCTTCAAAAAGTGTGACGTAGTATTGCTTGTTATATTCATCATAAACAATACCAAACGGGCGATAGCCTGTTTTGATTGTTTTAATTAATTTCAGGCTTTTAGCGTCAATGAGGTAAAGTTGATCAGCAAGATAGTCACTGACCAATAATTGATTATTTATTGGATCTAATGCAAGTCGACGTAAATCTTTACCAAGCGCTTGTTCTGTAATCAATTCACCTGTTTTAGCGTTAAGAATACTGACGCTACCGGCATCCATGTTTGCACTAATAAACTGCGTACCATCTACAGATAGTAATAAACTGTTACTTTTCGTATTTGAATAAATACTGCTGGCATAAAGTGATTGGCTTGTTAATAGTAACAAGGCAAACATTAGTTTAGGGAAAATATTTATATTCATAAATCTACGGCATCTTGGTGGGGGAAAATGGTATTACTATTAAGAATAGTTATCATTATATCGCGTTGAAATCATAGTGCAATATTTGTAGCTGTGAACGCGGGTTTAAATGATTTAGATCAAAGTAATATAGGTATAAATTTCGTTCGCCAAGAAAGCGGCCTTTAAACAGTGCCACTAAATCGCCGTTAACGGGTTTATCAGTATTTCGTTTATCAATATCTAGTTTATTACTGCTTAGTCGCCAGTAGCCTTGCTGTTGTGCTTGGTAATTGCTACTGCTTTTATAATGGCGGTCTAAAATTACATGTTGTGACAAGTTATGTCGTAAATTATCAATATTATAATTGCTGATGATGATTTGCTGATTATTTATTGTATTAAAGAACAGTATTGCTTGTAATACAGGGGCATTTCTTTGTTGGGTGAATTGTTTGATACTGTGATAACCCAGTGTCACGAGCAAGGTAATACTTAATATATATAGAGCAGGTCGAATACGTTGAGTTTGGTAAACGTGTTCCAAGAGTTGCGCGCAGATAATCGGTAGTAATAAGCTAAAAACAGCTAAGTGACGGATATTCTCTGGATTCTGGCCTCGGATAATCCAGGCAAACCAACAGCACACGAGAATACTTAATCCACGGGTTTTTGTTAGATATAAACCAATGGTTAGTATCGAGGTTAATAATATTACCCCGAGAGTGGAGTAGGTATTGGTTAATGTCGTTAGCCACTGACTCAACCGAGAATCTGTTGTACTGGTGGTATTACCCCAAATCGTAAAATGACCTTGGGTGAATCGCTGTCCTTCCTCAATATAAGCCCAACCGTCTTGCATGAACACGTAAAGCGCACAAATGATGCCTATCAGGGTAATGCTTAATATCTGCCAACCGAGTCGCTTATAGTTTGAGTACTCCTGATTATTGTAAAAGAGAGCTAGCAGGAGTGCGCTGGCGACTAAGGGTAAATAAGACGGTCGAGTTGCTAAACATGCCGCTAATAATAACCCGCTAATAATCGCGGTGAATGTTTGCATTTGGAAAAGAGACTGTAATACACGATGTAATTTAGTCTTTAATAAAGGGGTAGCACCTAGCGGTAGATGAAAGCGGGTTAATAATAAATATAAGCTAAAAAACCACAGGGCGGAAGCATCTGATAAACCGTTTAAGGCTAATTCTGAAATGTTGCCTTGCAGTAAAAAAAACAGTACTGCGAATAATGCAAATGACTTTATTCGCATACGTTGATAGCAATACATAAAAACACTAAAGGTTAACGCTATTGCAGAAAGGAAACTGAGTAATACATTACTGTTGGGATGTGAACTTATTGCGCTGATAATGCGTTCTAACCAAACAAAGCCAGGATAACCGGGAAAGTGAGGGCTAAATTCTAATACTGAAAAATGGCTTAACGCACGCTGAAAATAAAGCGCATCATCACTGCTAATATCAAAACTATAATAGCTGAGCACACAAAAATAGCCTGCAATGCAGGCTATTGAGCTAATACAGACGGCTAAATCAGCGCACCAAGGTTTATTATTTTGCTGGTGCATCAGGTAATGTAAATTGTAATGCTGCTTGTAAATTAGAGCGATATTCGATGTAACGCGTTAGATCTGCTGGTTTTTGACCCACACCAAATACTCCTGGGTTACCAATTGATGCAAGGGCACCGCGAATGGCAATATCGGCCTTTTGACGATTATCAGCGGTTAAATCGGCAGCCAGTAAATCAATAAACAATTTACTTTTTACCACTAACACTTTAGCTACTTGATAGTCATTAATGTTTTGTTCTGCACCGTCGAGACGGCGCATGACTTCTGCTTTGATCGTGGTGATTAATGCTATAGCTACACCTTGCTGATCTTTGTTGGTGATTGCTGTTTGCATTTGCTCATCGACAGCTAGTCCATGGTGTTCGTTGAAATAAACGAATTCTTTCTGCATTGAATCATAGGCAGTTTGTACCGCAGCATAATCATTTGCCGATAACGCTTTTAACAAGGCTTCTCGACCCTCAATTAATGGCTCTTTACCTGCCGCTGCATAAGAATAAGCGAAGCTTTGCGCACTGAATAACAATACAAAAAAGCTTAAGATAAATGATTTCACAGTAATTTGATTAATAAATTTAAGCGACATTTTTTTCCTCTGATATTTTTTTATCATCCATAATGCTTTGTACTTCAATCACTGTTTTTTCGTTACGGTGATCGAAGATCTGGCGACGATTATCTTCACCTTTAATGATGCCTTCAGCCGCCATTAAGCCCATTTCCATAGCAGTATCAGTAAAGATGTAACGGAAAGTACCTTGGCGACCAGTCATCACTAAATTATCAAATTGGTGAAGGTGCTTAATTGCAGCTTCACGTTTGGCATTATAACTTACATCCATCATAGGGTAAGCGTACTCGGTGTAAGTGGTAAAGAATTCACCCGTACTTACATCTGGTACATCTAGGTGGTTAAGATCTTGTTTTACACGTTTTAATAGCGTGTTGTTGTCCATGTTCCAAACATCGTCACCTTTGTTACAAGGGATCTCGATCATTACTGATGTTTGTCCTTTGGGAGCCATAAATGGTGAACGGCGACGAGGTTCTTGCAAACGCGTACCAATTAACTCTGGGTCAGACAGATACTGCCAGGTATTTTGTGATACGTTTTCTGTGGCCATCGGCATGTTGAAAAAGCGTAGCGAGCGATAAGTTAGGCCAGAATCAAATCCTGTTAAAGTACAAACCACAGGTAAAGGAATAGTTCCGACAACGTGATCACAGTTAATTGAGTGTGTCTCACCGTTAAGTTCATATGTAACTGCATCAATACAATTATTACCTTGATTCAAAGCAGTGATATTAGCGCCTTGAATAATATCGACACCTTGTTCTTGCAGTCTTTCTGCAAGTTTGGTGTACATTTGACCAAAGCCGAGTTTAGGATAACGATATTTTTTTGCGTAAGTACGCGGTGTTGCGCCACGCGTTGGGATTAAACGTCGTGCCACATCTTTTAAATCGAGCAAGCTAATACGTTGCGATGCCCAATCAGCAGATAATTGACGTGGGTCGATGCCCCATAGCTTACCGGTATAACCTTCAAAGAAATTTTTGTATAAGGTGGTACCGAAACGAGTTTCAATCCATTCAGCAAAGTTACTGGTGCTTTGTTCACTTGGGCGCTTTTGGAAAGGTAATTTAAATACTAAGTCTACAGCCGCACCGGCTAATAAACTGAGCGGTGCGTTACGTAATAAGTTACCAATTGCAAGCGGGTAGTTGTAGGTACGGCCTTTAAAACGGATCACACTGGTACGCTCTGCATACAGTAGATCATCAGTCATTAAGTCATCGATAAACTGTAATAGTTTCGGATTTTTAGTAATAAAGCGATGGCCACCGTAGTCAAAACGGTATTCACCTTTTTCACCTTGGAAGGTTTGCGTTGCGCACATGCCACCAACAAACTCTTCACGTTCTAGGATAGTCACTTTGTAACCAGCTTGATTAAATTCCCATGCGGCCATTAGTCCGGCTGGACCAGCACCTAAAATTACAATTTCTTTCGACATTATTTACTCAATGATTAATATGCTTTTTATTCTTACATGGCGAACATAAAGAGATTGTATTTATGTTCGCCACTCATTTTATTGTTTAAAACTAAGTTGTGGCTGTTTTAGCTGGCGCTTGGTAGCCACGATGCCAAAACACAGTGAATATCGCTAAATAAGCGAACCAAATAACAAGCGGTAATAAATTCGGTGATGAATTATAGCCAAATAAAGCACGCAAGAAAGTACCAAATACGCCTTGGTCATCAAGGATATGGCTAATATCAAACACGGCAGTCTGGAAGACCGGTAATACATCTGCGCTTTGTAACATGTTACTTGCCGAAGACAATAGACCTGCGGCAATAATGATAATCAACAAGCTTGTCCATTTAAAGAATGCTTGTAGTGGCACTTTGCGGCTACCACGCATCAGTACGACAACCAATACCAGCGATGCGATTAAACCTGCGCCAGCACCGATCAACCCATCTTGTAGTGAGAAATTACCTTGACCTGAATACATTAACGCCGAGAAAAATAGCACGGTTTCAAAGCCTTCGCGCATTACTGCAAGGAAAGCCAAAAAGATTAAACCAAAGACATTACCTGTGGTTAAGATCTCGCGAATGTTCTCTTGCATGTTAGAGACTTGGGTTTTGGCTTGGCGTTGCATCCAAATGGCCATGTAGGTGAGTACCAAGGTCGCGAAGCCTAAAATACCCGCCATTAATAAATTACGGTATTCATGCGAGTCGAACTGATCGACAACGAACTGGAAAATGAAAGCGACAATTAATGAGGCAATTAAACCGAGCGCAACACCCAGATAGATAAGTTTGTTATGTTTTGATTGGCCAAGCTTTGCTAAGTAAGAAAGTATAATGCCAACGAGTAGGAAGGCTTCAAGTCCTTCACGAAAAGTGATTAAAAAACTGGCAAACATATTAAGACTTCCTAAAGAATTTGATTACAGTCCAGCGCCAAGCGTGGCGAAGAACAAGCGGGGCAAGCAGCCATGAGCTGTAAAAGTGGATATCTTGCATGAGTATACTGAAGTTATTACCCGTGTTACCCCAAAAAGTAAGGTAGACGCCGGTAAGAGTACAAACAATGAGTAAATATTCGATAATGGTACCGGTTTGACGTAAGAATTTCTTTTTACTGTTTTGAATAAGATTTCGGTGAGACAGCCAGAAACTACCAACAAAAACAGGGAAGATACTGATACCTGCAAGCATATGCATGAGTAGTACGGTACGTTCTACTTGCCATGGAATAGTGATAAATGGCCACAGTAAAAGTCCTGATAGGAACATCAAATATAATATCGCTTCGGCTTTCTTATGATGAAAAGCGAAACGTTTAAAATGAGACTGTAAACGTGACCAGATGTTATCACCGGTTGGGGTTGCTATTTGAACTGACATGATAAAACCTTATTCATATCGACGTAATGAAAACGCAAAAAGGGCTGAGTTAATTCTCATCCCTTTTTGCAACTTTTATCTTAGTTTCGCAACACTTTCATTAATCAATACATGTTAATTAACAAGTGTGCTGCGAGATGGCTTTTCATTGCCAAAAGAGTGAGACTAGTTTGCACTAACCGACACTTTTGCTGCCATAGTTTGTGCTGTACCGTATTTACCGCCAGCAGCTGTTACTTGTTGTACGCCATCATTATCTGAATCGGTAGTTGAACTGTTTTTCAGTAAGTTTTCACCTGAATCACCAACCCATTCTGATAATTGTTGACCACCGTTAACTACTTTCTTGAACCAAGCTGTGTAGCGCTCTGTTAAGTGTTGTAGTTCTAGTGCTGGAACATGCTCGCCTTCTTCATTGGCAAGGTGAAGTATAGTTTCACGTAAACCACCCGAGATTGCCGCAGCAGTTAACGGTGTGTGAATTGTTGCTTTACCTGGTGTTTGTGCCCATGTACCAAGCTCTGCATCAAACATGTTTTTCTCTACCGCTAGGAAGATAGAACGTGCTGCTTGCTTGTAAGTGTTATCTTGTGTTGCTAAGTAAGCAGAAACTAAACCACGGATTGCAGCGAATTGTGCATCAAGTGATTGGTTTTTATCTACTGATTTACCAACTGTAGCACCATCGTATACTAGACCGTTTTTAGCGACTAATGTATTAACGATGTAATCTGCTTGTGCTTTGATTAAACCAAGCGCTTGTTTACCTTGAGGTGTTGCTAAATCAACATCACCGCCGTCTGCAGCTGCATAACCAACAGGTAGTGCATCTTGTGAACGTTGGTAAATAGATAGTGCTACGATGCTGTATGCAGCGTCAAATGTTTCAACTTGTGCATTTTGCTTGCCGTCGTATTTCGTTACAAACGTACCAGCTTTTTTGTTGAAGTGTAAATTTGCTAAGTTTTGGAACGATAGGTTAGCAATGTTGCTTGCAAGAGAGAATGCATCGTCAGCAACTACATTGTTGTTTGTTTTCCCATCGATATTTTGTTTCGGTGCTGCAGCAAATGGCTTGCCATCAAATACAGCTTTAAATGCTGGGTTCTGTGCAGTATTCGCTGTGCGTTGGTCAGTAAATGCATAGAATTCACTTACAGGCCATAATAGCATCCAAGTATCACGTAGTGATGATGAACCATCTGTAACAGCTAATTTACCGATGTTATTTACGTTGTTCTTTTGTGTTTCTTTAACTGCTACTTTGTGTGCAAACCAAATTGGGTTTTTAGATGCATCATAGTCAGGACCGAATTTAACACCTAGGTTCTTACCGTCAAAGCCAAGTTGCTGTTGAAGGATAAGTAGTTTGTCTATTGACATTTCAGTTAAGATCATACCGTTGAAACCATCGGCAGCAGATACACCAAGACTGTGTTTACCGTCTTGATCCATTGTGCTTGATGTTGCTTCAACTTCTTCATCTGTCGTTGTAACGTGCATGCCACCTAGGAAATCTTGTGACCACATTACTTCTTTAAGGAAGATGCTACCGATTGCACCTGGGTTTAAGGCTTTATCAAAACTTGCGTTGTCCCATGCTAACGTTTTGTAGTCACGGAAGTAAGCTGGAATTACAGTGTTATGTACCGCTGCTTTACCTGTTGCAGATAATACTTCTAATTCTTCGCCATTAACTTTCGTTGTATCTACTTTACCAGCAAATTCAGGGCTACCTGAAACGTATGGTACCGAGATTGGATACATGTTTAGTGGGATTTCTTCACTTGGGAAGCCTACTGCGCCAGCAAGTGAAATGAAGCGTTTACCTAAGTCAGCAAGAGAGCCACCGCGTGCTTGGTTAATTGGACCATTAACTAGGTGAGGACCCATAGTTGATTGGTAGTTTAACGCATACATAGCTTCTTCAGAATACTCGTAGCTTTCAATACCCGCTGCGTAATCGAATGCAGTCGGTTGATCAACTTGGTTAGGATCTAAAACATCGAGGTCTAAGCCTAGTGATTCAGCAAGAGGTTCACCTGATAATTCAAATTCTGTATACGCAAGAAAGTTTGCAGCAGGAGAAAGTGTTTTATCAAGAACTTTTACGCTTGCAGCTTGTGCAGTAAATGCAGCAGACAGTAACGCAGAAGAGATTGCAAAGCAGAGAGCAGATTTTTTCACAGCAAATCCTTTTTATTTTTTATAATAGACTATGTCTTAATGAGAATAGTTCGTATTATCCATATTAATATGCTAAATGCAACTCTAATTGATAATTATTACTATTTATAATGATCTAGAACAATTTGATTTAAACTCGCGTAATAGTTGAACAAATTCTGCTGGTGCACGGTCGAGATCATCGTTCGGAAAGTAAACATCATAACCAAGCGTATTGTGGAGGTATTGCATTCGGTTAATAAACATCGCCTGTAATCCGAGGTATTTGTGGGTTACTTTTATGTCAGGGTAAAGCATATTGTCGGCATTACTGTAGAGTGTTGCACTGGGATCTGTGAGCATGATAAGTGCCCTTTGTTCTAACAGCATGTGAGATAAAGTGGGTAATGAGGCGCTATTGATAAGGTGCTCTCGTTGTTTGAGCCGGATACCTATATAAGGTAATTCTTTTAACTCTAATCCATCATTTATCTTTGGTATATCGATGCGTTGTATATCTTGCCAGAGAATAGTAAAACCACCTCGTGAAGTAAAATAATGAATCCCTTCTTTTGTCAGTGAGAAACGGTAATATACGTCATTAATTTTCACGATCCCAATAATTAACAAACATATGCCAATAATAAGTGCCCCTGCTGACAGAGGGAAGTAAAGGTAATTATCTGTGTCTGCGGATGTTGTTAGCAACGAAATTACACTGCTGAAAATGAACAAGACTGCAATAATCGTCACTGTTACGCCATTACGTTTTGCAATAGGCCGTATTAACATTAGGTTCCTCCTCGCTAAACGCTGTTATTTGTTTTCTATAGGTAATAATAGCTCAAATATAACGCCTTTATTACCGGCTAAGTTTCTTGCATTTATGTTACCAAGATGGAAATCGCTGATTAATTTAACAATATGTAAACCCAAGCCTAGGTGTGGTGTCTCAGATTGTTGGCGTATGGAGACCATTGAATCAAATAACAGCGAGACATTATCGCTACTAAAATGTGGACCTTGATTTTTAATCGTTAATTTTAGTTGTTTATCTTGTTTGGTTAGGACAAAAACAATGGCGTCATTTTCTGGCGAGAAGTCAACGGCATTACTGATGATCTTATCAAGTAATTGTACGATGAGTTCTGGTGCCAAATTAATAGTATACTCAAGGTTATTATCATACTTTAATTGAAACTGATGACGGTTATAAATCTGTCGATAAGCCTCGATTAATTCTTCTAACATATCATCGAATGGGATGATCTGCCATTGCGCATATTCTAAGCTCTGCTCCAACCTATTAGCTTCACTTAGCGCATTTAATGTTTGGCTTAAACGGTTAGTACCTTGCATTGCGCGCGTGAGGTATTTTGTTGCTTCTGGATCTAAATTTGATAGTTCCAGATTTTCGAGTGATGTTCGAATGACAGCAACAGGTGTTTTTAATTCATGAGAAAGTTTGTCTGCTAACGAAGCGAGATAATTCGTGTATTTACCTTGATTGATGGTTAGTTGTTGCATGACACGAGATAAATCACCGAGTTCGTCGGGCAGTTTACTTGCTTGTGGCACTGCCATTATCTTACCGTCACTATCGATTGCATCGCGGTAGTTTTGTTTCATTTTTACAATACGCCAAGATAGTGAGGATGCAAATGCAAATAAACCAGAAACAATGATGGCGATAATGGTGAAAAGTAGCGTTAATAGCTGATTTAACGCCGCGCTTGCTGACAGTAAACTCTGTCGTGAATCTTGCACTGCAACAAAATAAAAAGGTTGGCCATGGATATAAATGGTTTTACTGTGCAGTTGTTTATTAATCGGTGAGTCTTGGTACCAGATTGTTTTTTCTAATTGCTGGGGACGTCGCCAGCGGCCAAGGCTGGTAGGTTCTCGCCAATAAGGTAATGACCCTGAAGTAAATAATTTGTTGTAGATGGTGTGTGTTAACCAAGATGGTTCCTCATGGATATCATCATCTTCTAAACTATCGCCTGTTATTTGCTCTGCATTTACTTGCCCAACCAACCAATACTGACTATTAAGTAGATATAAACTGAGACCCGGTTGTATATAGCTTGCGAGTTGCTGATTTAATTCCGATTTTTCACGAACCAAGCTACGCTCGTACGTTGTCGCTGGCTTCGATTTAAAGTGTTGATTTTTTTGTTTGTTATTAAGCACGAGATCAAACCCAATCGCATTGCTTGCTAAGTTAATAGGTATTGCGATTTCAATATTATAATGACCATCTCGCCATAACCAGGTACCCGCATCTCGACTTGTTTTAATTGTTTGGCTCATGTTATGCATTTCTACCCTGCCTGAGCCTTGCGGATTGATCTGCCAACGTGAAATAAGCCCGGTATTATTGATACTGCGAATATTGAGCTGATCTGCGATCTTTTTTGGTTGCATAGGGTTAAAATAATGCGGTGTTAGAGCAGAGGTCTGAATTAAGATGTAGAGTAATTTATCATTTGCAGCTAATTTAAATTTAACTGCTGTGGATGGTTTAGTCTCTGTTGATAGCCCTGCCACGTAATCATAGGTATTAAGTTGAAACCAAGGTGTGGTTATATTTTCCCAATCACTTTCTTCACCATCAAACCCATCTAATAACATTTTACTGTCAGTGAGCGGGGCGTAATAGTTGCCTTGGTTGGTATCAAGGCTGGGATATTGTGATTGATTAAGCTTACGTTCTATTTGCTGTGCAGCAGTGGTCATTTGCACATCAAGTAACTGACTATGACTTTGACGTAAACTTGTTTCTAAAACGCTCACACTTTGGCAGCCCGCCCATGGTAGTAATAGCATTAAGCTGGCAACAAGTAGTAGTTGGGTTTTTAGACTAAAGTGAATTTTCACTCTATGACCCAGCGATAACCCATGCCGTAAGCTGTTTTTATGGCGTTGAATTCGCTATCAATGTGGCTAAATTTCTTACGTATTCGTTTGATGTGCGTTGTGATCGTATTATTATCTAATACCACATGTGCAGCATCCATGAGCTGGTCTCGGTTTTTAACTTGACCTGGGTGCTTAGCAAGTGTGTGCACAATCCAAAATTCGGTTAAAGTGAGTATCACAGGCTGATCTTGCCAGTAAGTTTCAATACGTTCAATGTTAATGCGCAATGAACCTCTACTGAGTACTTGTTCATCTGCGGATTGTGGCTTTTTTAGTGCTTGAATACGACGAAATAACGCCGAAACGCGCGCCAATACTTGATGAATACTGACGTCTTTTGTTAAATAATCATCAGCTCCAAGGCGTAATGCTGAGATCTCATCTAACTCGCTGCTACGCGCGGTTAAAAAGATAATTGGAAGTGTCTCTGATAATTGTCGTAATGTACGACAGAGGTCAAAACCGCCTTCGTATTCATCTTGTAAACCTACATCAATAATCGCCATATCAGGTAACGCAAGGGTAAAAGCTGCGAGTGCGTCTTGGCGGTTATGAAAAAGTGAAACCCGATAGCCAATGCGTTGTAATGCATCGCGATAATTTTCTGCGATATTGATTTCATCTTCAACGAGGGCAATATGTAATTGTTGTTTTATCATTCGGACTAACTCATAAATCGATAACAGGGAGGCACTTTTATATAATCCTATGTTATCAAGGATGAAAATATTAATACAGCTTTTAGCAAGCTTGTCGATATTATCATCCTTGTTATGTTTTATTCATTCGCTGGAGGTTCGCTAATGTGATCGAGTTGTTGTGATTGTAGCTCAGGTTTAGTAATAATTTTACGTAGATTGAGAAGGGTATAATATGGTGTGTCGACGACAGTTGTCGTGGCGATCATACTTGGTACACTTCCGGCTGGGTCTAAGAATAATTGGTAAGTAACTTCGACAATACCGTTATCTAGCGGTATAAATTGCCATTTACCTTGGAGGTCTTTAACACGTACATAGTTATCATCATTTGCTACTTTATCAAAAGCGGATGACAGGGTAATAGTGACTGCATAGCTGTCTTTATCTTGTTGTGTTTCACTATCAATAACAAAGTCGCGGTCTGTAACAGGCCAAGGTGCATTATTGATGCTATAAGACGTTTTTTTAGTTGCGGATGCTTCATCAATAAATTTGAATTCAATACAGTTATACATCCATTCACACGCTAAATCAGCATTGTTGAGCAACGCGATAAACGGTGTAATTCGAGATTTAATATGGGTGGTTGCTTTAAATTCTTTAAAATCACTATTACTGTTTGGTTTTAATCGGGTATAAACTTTAATGTCATTTTCTTCGTCATACTTTTCTAATTCCCATTCAGAGGCTAAAACGCTTGTGGTGCTGAAAAACATGGTCATTAGCAGTAATATATAATATTTCATTTTGTTTTCTCTTCTCTATCAAATAATGAGTATGTATAACCACATAGTATGTCGTATCGATGGATATTAAATTGGCTTACATGACATTGTGTTATAGCTTTTGATTTTATTAGAAATAGAGAGAAATGTAGTAGAAAGATGAGTGAGGTTATAAATTAAAACCAACACCGTAGTAGGGGGCCACAGTGCTGGTTTTATCTATATTCATAAAGAGTATTAAGCTACGTCAGCTTGTCTTATCCAGCGTAAATGGTTATTCCGTTTTCTATCAACAATACCAAACGATAGAAACTCTTCGAAAGCGTGATCGACTTCTTCTATACTTAACTTAAGTATTTCCGCGATGTGTTTTTTTGAACATTTTAAATCTTGTTCTTGCGCGGCTTGTAAAATTGCAGAAGACCTTACTGACATTTGCTTTTCAATTAATAAGGATTGATCTTCTAATTGAGCTGGCGCTTCAATTTCAATATAGCTCTGTGTTGCTAAAAGACGTAAATGCTCAGCTTTATCCGCTTTTTCTTGTTCTTTCTTACGGCTAATTGAATGGCGGAAACGCAGTTCTTCACCGATTAAACCAACGAAGAAAGCAGCAAAGATATCAAGTAATACCGATAAAAATATGACTAACCATGATTGTGCATCTTCTGTTGTTGTATTCATAATTTTCGCAAGGCTTGCGATCAAACTGATAACCGAACCTTTTTCAGAAACAGGAACGCTATCACGCTCAATTCTAAGTTGTGTTTGTTTTTCCCGTAGAGTTTGATTTTCTTTTTGGATTCGAGTCACACCAAGGGAAATCATTTGTAGCTCTAGGTATTTATCTGCGGCTTTATTATTAAGTGCAATTTCATCGTCGATCGCGGATATTTGCAGAGTAATTGCATTTACCCTGTTATCGCGTTGATCAACATACTGTTGTGCCACATTGGTTGCACTGTTAATCCCGCCAATACTGCCACCTATCGAAATAATGGCAAGGATACAATAGAATCCAAGTGCGATAAATGCGGCATGAAATGCTTTTCGTGCAATACGCTCACCAAATTCATACCAAGCAAAAAATTTACCGAGTTCGAAAATGACGGCCAAACTGCCGAATAAAATCTGCATGAGTAATTTATCATGGATAGATAAAAAGAGTAGCAGTGAGAATATTACCGACGCAGTGATGGCTGCGCCAGTAAAGGCATACAGGCTACACATGGCAAGTGTGCCTTTAGGGCGGCGTGTATATGTTAATGAAGAATCATGCATAACGTATCTTAAAGCAGAAAAGTGACTAATTTGCGGGAATACTAACACGGCAAATTTGTAACAGATAACTACTTTTAGTTATTTTAAGAAACGGGCATATTTCGACCATTTTGTGAGGGAATTCTATTAAAACTGCCAGAATAATCCCAAGCTACCTACTATGTATTCTTTATGTGTATCCTCTTCATAGTCAGGGCTCATTGCGACGACACTAAATTTCATACCGATATTATGGTAATAGGCAAGTAAACCCGCAGCAACTGTTGCTTGTACGTTATTTAACGTAATGTCCGGAACGTCATCTGGTGTATCACCTTCAATCGTAATATCGTTGAAACGATAACGAACCTCAGCTGTTGCATAAAGCATAATACCTGAGCTGTTTGGTGCCAGTAACATGCCTTGTAGCCGCTGAGGGTGTAGGCTTAGGTTATTATAGTTAACCCCTAAATCTGGTCCCCAGCGTACTGTCGAACCAAATGCCACTTCACTTTGAAAATTACCTACGGCTAAGCGTTGATACACTGACAGATCCGATTCACCAATGAGCATCAATGGACGGCCGATAAGTAGATCAGCTTCTGCTGTCACTTGGTAGACAACTTGATCTTCAATTTGATACTTCCAACCTTGAGGTGTAGCGGCTCCAACCAATTCATGGACTTTTGTTTGCGTATCGCCTGCTTTTGATTGTTCGCCGACTGTACCAAGTAATAATGACAGTCGGTAAGAGCTGACGGCGCTATAACCGAGTACGCTTGCTTCACCAAATAATAGCCCTGCGTATGGGCGTTCATCTGGTTGTGGTGTTGTGGCTGTTATATCGCTAGGAGTCCACATTTGTTGGCCAAATTGGTAATTAACTGCGTATTTTAGTGGGTTTGGATCAAAAAGCGTTAACGCTTGCCAAAAACGGTTATTTAATGCGGGTTCCTCAGTAGTATAATTGATGAAAACTGCATTAGTATAATTACCATCTTCTTTTGAGATCTCATCATTATGCATACCAAATAACCAGCCACTTGCAAAACTCGCGTTAATTTGGCTTAAAGTCAGTAAAATAATGCTGCATAACTTAAAACGCATGTGTTTTCCTTATTGTCATTTTTATGTCGTTATTTATTGAACATGTGAATAAATATAATTAAGCATTAATTATACCAGCATTGTGAGTTACGAGTTAATTTAATACTTGATTGGCGTGGGTCTAATGCATTTTCATTACTTGGCGCTAGCACTTGAGACTTGTTCGGTATGATTTTGGCTAAAAAAATTGCTTCGTATCAACATACAAAGACATACTAATGAGACAACAAGGACCGTTGTTTATTACTTCGCCCTAGTTACTGGTTTCTTGGATGGGGAATGAAATTGAAATCATTAATAAAATGCTGTGGTTTAATCACCTTCGGCCTCGTAACGTCGAGCGTTATGACAAATGTGAATGCTGAAATAAAAATAAAGGGTAGTGCGAGCTTAGAACAACGTATTTTTCTAGATCGTCCTGCACAACCGACGTATCCGGTGAATGATAGTTATCCTTATCCTGTTTATCATCAAATATCAGCGGCTTTATCTCCGCATATAGAAGCGTCATCTAAAAAAAACAATATGGTGTATACAGCACACCCCTTTGTACGTATTGATGAACGTGATGATGGACGTACGCATATTGATTTGAGAGAGTTTAAAGCTGCGCTTGTTACTAAAAAGTGGGAAGCTTCTATCGGTTTTGATCAAGTGCATTGGGGAGTGATGGAAAACCATCATTTAATTGATATTGTGAATCAAACTGATTATCTGGAATCGCCAAATGGAAAGGATAAGCTAGGTCAACCTATGTTTAGGTTGGGCATCGACCTTAAAGGTGCGTTACTGGAAGCTATGTTGCTGGTGGGTTATCGTGAACCAGCCTTAGCAACACCTGGAGCACGGTTTAGTTTCGATAACAATTATAGTTATGAATATGCGGGTTGGGGCGAAGAATATCATCCAGATGTTGCACTACGCTACAGTAAAAGTGTTAAAAACATTGGTGTGGGCGTGAGTTATTTCGGTGGACATACACGAACTCCCGAATTGAGAAACTCAGCTGTGGGGAACCCAATTTGGTATGTGAATTTAGTTGACCAGATATCAATAGATATTAAAGCAGATTTGAACCGAGTTACTTTAAAAGGTGAAGTGCTATATAAGCTTATTGAAGATGAATCGACGCGTGCAGTGGTATTGGGGGCGGAATTTAGCTTACTACAAACTCAAAATATAGGCGTTAACTTACTGAGTGAATATAGTTGGGATCAGCATGGTAAAAAAGCATTTGATAATAGTTTTCAAAATGACATATTTGCTGGTGCAAGGGTTACTTTGAATGGTTTAAATAATAGCGAGTTACTTATCGGCCATAATTATGATTTTGATTTTGGTTCTCAGCATGGTTTTGTTCAGGCAAAAGTGAATGTCACGAAAGCACTTTCTATTGGCATTGAAGGTTGGTGGTTTAATATCAATGATGATGACTATGCGAATAAAAGTTATAACGATGACAACATGATCCAATTGACTGGTTATTATAATTTTTAATCAATTTGAAGTATTTACCTTTGTACTCGTTACCTTAGCAATAGGGGGTGCTGTTAATTCGGCATTTTTTCGGTTATTCTGAGCACTAAAAGATTAGTTAATCGTATAAAAGGATTTTAAATGTTTAAGATAAATCAGTACTTTGATGGTCAAGTTGCTTCTATTGGGTTTAAAAAAGCGGATAAAGAAGCCAGTGTTGGCGTGATGGCTGTCGGTGAGTATGAGTTTGGTACAGCCTTAGCGGAAGTGATGGTTGTGATTACTGGCGCGTTAACTGTGTTACTCCCTGGACAATCTGAGTGGCAAACATTCAATGCTGGTGAACAGTTTAATGTACCTAGCGACAGTAAGTTTCAAGTTAAAGTAGCGCAAGAAACAGCGTACCTTTGCCAATACGGTTAATGGACTTGTGAAAAAGGGAGGGTAAACGTCAAGTTCACTCTCCCTTTTTAGTATTAAATTAATTACTTAGCGTTATTTTTTTGTTTCGCATTGAATGCTGCAAGTTGTTCTTCAGTTGCTGGAAGCTGGTGGTTTTCTTTCCATTCAGCATAAGTCATACCGTAGATTCGCTCTCTCGCTTGTTCATCTGTCACCTCTAGATCCAGTTCATCTGCCGCAGACTTATACCATTTGCCTAAACAGTTTCGGCAAAAATCAGCCAAGATCATTAAATCAATATTTTGAACTTGCTTGTTATCATCTAAATGCGCTAATAAACGCTGCAATACTTTCGCGTCTAACTGATCTTGTTGAATTTGAGTTAATTCTGATTTGCTCATTATCAATTCCTTGTTATTTCGCTGACTTAATCAGGCCTGTAATATGGCAACTAAAAACGATAACTGCAACAGCTAAGTAAATAGAAGACGCTACAATTAACCACTGTGGCATTGTAAACGATAAGAACTGCCAGTTAATTTCATCACAAAAACCGGTTGGGTTAAACAACCATGGTGCCCATTCATGGAGCGGTGCCCAAGTCGGGAAATTAGGGAAGAAGTCACAGGTTGAAAATGGCGAAGGGTTCAGTTGAATGTCGGTATGCTCAATTGCGAGGCTTAAACTGTAACCTGCGCTGACAAACCATAATGTAAAACCGCTTAAGCGTATCACTGGATTCGCAGGGGCTATCGCACCCACTAAGCCCGCAATAATAATGCCCATTATTGCTACACGTTCATAAACGCATAGTACACAAGGGCTTAATTCCATCACATATTGGAAGAAGAGGGCTGATGCTTCTAACCCCATGCCGGTAAGCGCGAGTAAAACCCAAGGTAGGCGTTGTTTTGGTAGGTTAGAAATAAACTGGTACATATACTGTCTCAAATGAATTTAATGACTATCTACTTTTATAACATATTGTGGCACTAGATATGAGACGCAGAATGTAAAAGTGTGTAAAAATAAATGCTTATATAAAGCGATTACTTATATAAAAAAACGCCGCAAATAGCGGCGTTTTATTATGTTTTAGCTAGGCTAGTGACCGGCTGATTTAACCGCTTCAGCAGCCGCGTCTGCATGAGCGGTAATTAAACCCATATCAAGCATCGTCGCTGTTGCTGGCTCTAAGAAGTAGATAATGGAACCAAGACCAACCAACGTCATTACAATCGTATATGGTAATGCCATAATAACCATGCGGCCATAGGATAAGCGTAACAGTGGTGCTATTGCAGATGTTAATAAGAATAAGAAGGCAGCTTGTCCATTTGGCGTTGCAACGGAAGGTAGGTTTGTACCTGTGTTAATTGCGACAGCAAGTAGGTCGAATTGATCTCGTGTGATAGTGCCGTTTACCAGTGCTGCTTTTACTTCGGTAATATAAACAGTACCAACAAATACGTTATCACTCACCATCGATAATATCCCATTAGCTAAGTAAAATAGTGGTAGCTGTTGATGTGGGTCTGCAGCAAGTACTGAGCTAATCAGGGGAATGAACAGCTGTTGATCAATAATCACAGCAACAATCGTAAAGAATACCGCGAGTAACGCAGTAAAAGGCAATGCCTCTTCAAATGCTTTACCTAATGCATGCTCTTCAGTGATCCCGTTGAATGCAGTAGCAAGAATGATGACAGATAAACCAATGAGACCTACAGCTGCTAAGTGCATTGCTAGACCTATGATTAACCAAACACCAATTGCCGCTTGCGTATAAAGCTTTACACGTTCACGTTGGCTGCGGTTTGCATCTTCATATTTATCAAAATCAACTAAAATAGTACGTACTGCTGTTGGTAATTCAGCTCCGTAACCACATATTTTGAATTTCTCGACAAGTACACATGTTAACAAACCAAAGAAAAATACTGGAATTGTCACTGGTGACATGCGCAATGCAAATTCAAGGAAGTCCCAACCAGCTTGTTCGGCAATGATTAAGTTTTGTGGTTCACCTACCATAGTACATACACCACCTAATGCAGTACCAACACCAGCATGCATCATAAGGCTACGTAAGAAAGCGCGATATTCATCAAGATCTTGGCGTTTTAGCTCATTCACATTTGCATCGTTGGTATGATCATGATCATGTTTAAAGTCACGGCCCGATGCCACTTTGTGATAAATACTATAGAAGCCAATCGCGACACTTATCACAACTGCAATTACAGTTAGTGCATCTAAAAATGCAGAAAGGAAAGCTGAAACAACTGAAAATGATAAAGCGAGTAATGCTTTAGATTTAATGTTAATCAATAACTTAGTGAAGACATATAATAACAATGACTTCATGAAATAAATACCAGCAACCATGAAGATTAATAATAATAATACTTCGATGTTACTCACAAGTTCGTGCTGAACTTGTTCGGCAGATGTCATGCCAATGGCAACCGCTTCAATAGCAAGTAAACCACCTGGCTGAAGAGGGTAGCACTTAAGCGCCATTGCTAAAGTAAAAATAAATTCGATAACTAATAACCAACCAGCAATAAACGGGTCAATTGAAAAAACAATCGGGTTAATAATGAGGAATGCAATGATTGCAATTTTATACCACTGAGGTGAATTACCTAAGAAGTTTAACTTTGCCGCCGTACTAAGGCTTATGTCCATGAGGGCTTGTCCAATATTTTGTGTAAGAGTAAGTTTAAAGAATTTGAAAACCGAGATATTCTAAGCATATTTAGTGAGGTGCGCCATCCTTTTTATTGATACAGATTATTGTTATTGCGATTAAAGTTATTTTACTATTAAAATCGGGAAATAATTATTCTAGTGATAGTATCTAATTTAAATCTGGTCGGACTTGCATCTGGATGCTAAGATTCGAAAAGACACAACCTGTTATATTTCCAAATGAGAAGTTAAATGGATATTACTGATAGTAAAACAACGAAGAAAACGCGTCGGAATGACGGTATTATTAAGGCGAAAAGCCCTGCTGGATTTGCCGAAGAATATCTGATCGAATCGATTTGGAAAAATCGCTTTCCTCCAGGTTCAATTCTTCCGGCAGAAAGAGAACTTTCTGAGCTTATTGGTGTTACTCGTACTACGCTACGTGAGGTATTACAACGTTTAGCGCGTGATGGTTGGCTCACTATCCGTCATGGGAAACCAACACAGGTTAATAATTTTTGGGAAACATCGAGCCTGTCTATTTTAGAAGATTTAGTGCGATTGGACCCTGAACGTTTACCTGAATTGGTGAGTGATTTATTATCTGCCCGTACTAATATTAGTGTTATTTTTATTCGAGCTGCGATTAAACGTGATCCTGAACGTGTTGTCGAAATTCTAAACGAAGCCGAAGAACTTGCTGATGATAAAGAAGCCTATACTGCGTATGACTATAGTATGCTGCATAAATTAGCCTTTTTATCAGGTAATTTAGTGTATGCGCTGATCCTGAATGGTTTTGATAATATGTACCGTATTTTGGGGAAAATTTATTTTGATTATCCTGAAGCTCGCGTATTAGCACGAAACTTCTACCGAGAATTGAAAGGTATAGCTCAAAATAACCAAGCGGATGAGAGCTTAAATGTTATCCGTAACTATGGTATGAACTCAGGCCTACTTTGGCAGCAGTACCGTGATGAAACATGGGATGATATTTGCGTCGCTTTTGAACAACGTATTAAATAATGATTACGCAATAATCTCATAAAAAAAACCAGTCATTGACTGGTTTTTTTATATCTGTGGGACAGTTAGACCTTAGGGCTGATACTTTGGCTGATAACCTCTGTATTCCCATTCGCTTGGACCTGCTCTAATCGAACATCAAAGCCCCATAATCGATGAAGGTGTTTTATTACCTCTTGTGCAGATTTCGCGTCTAGCGGTATCTCTTGGTGGGGTACATAACGTAACGTTAAAGAACGGTCACCTTTTTTATCGACATTAAATACCTGAATATTAGGTTCATTATTACTGAGGTTATACTGGGCTGATAGCTTATTTCGCAATTGTTGATATCCTTCTTCATTATGAATTGCGGAAACTTCAATAAACTTACTGCTTTCATTATCCTCAATTGAAAAAAAGTGCATATCTCGCATTACTTTTGGCGATAAATACTGGCTAATGAAGCTTTCATCTTTAAAATTTCTCATTGCAAAATGCAAGGTTTCTAACCAATCACTACCCGCAATATCAGGAAACCAAGCTTTATCTTCTTCGGTTGGGTTTTCGCAGATACGTCGAATATCGGTAAACATGGCAAACCCTAATGCATAAGGGTTCATTCCTGAATAATATGGGCTATTATAAGCGGGCTGTACAATGACGTTAGTATGGTTATGTAAAATTTCTAGCATGAATTTATCCGATACTAACCCTTCGTCATACATGTGGTTAGTAATAGTATAGTGCCAGAATGTTGCCCAACCTTCATTCATGACTTGAGTTTGTTTTTGTGGATAAAAATATTGACTAATTTTGCGAACTATACGAATTATCTCGCGCTGCCACGACTGTAACAAAGGCGCGTTTTTTTCTACAAAGTAGAGAATGTTTTCTTGGGGTTCTACTGGGTAATTTGGTTCAACTGGCTCTAATTTTTGATTATATTGGGGGAGAGTACGCCATAATTCATTGACTTGAGTTTGCAAATAATCGGTGCGTTCTTGTTGACGCCGTTTTTCTTCACTGAGCGATGGTTCACTTGGGCGTTTATAACGATCAACACCATAATTCATTAATGCATGGCATGAATCGACAATATTTTCGACAGCATCGATACCGTATTTTTGTTCGCATTCAGCAATATAGTTCTTGGAAAAGAGCAGGTAATCAATGATTGAATCTGCATCTGTCCATGATTTAAATAAATAATTGTTTTTAAAGAAAGAGTTATGTCCATAGCAGGCGTGTGCAATAACTAATGCTTGCATTGGTATGGTGTTTTCTTCCATTAAGTAAGCAATACACGGATTAGAGTTGATAACAATTTCATATGCTAACCCCATTTGACCACGTTTATAGCTTTGTTCTGTTTGAATAAACTTTTTACCAAAACTCCAGTGATTATAACCAATCGGCATCCCTACAGAAGAGTAAGCATCCATCATTTGCTCTGCCGTGATGACTTCAATTTGATTGGGGTAAGTATCAAGTCGGTAGTATTCTGCAATACGTTTAATTTCGACATGATACTCTTCTAGTAGTGGAAAGTTCCAATCAGGGCCATCGCTGAGCTGCTTCACTTCATCTCTTAACATATAGACTCTCCCTAAGCGGCTTGTTTTTTAAATAGTTCTCTGAATACAGGGTAAATATCTTCTAGCTCGCGAATATGCTGTAAAGCAAACTGAGAGTATGCTTCAGCTACTTTTTCATATTCTCGCCATAAAGTTTGATGGGCGCGATTGGTAATCTCGATATAGCTGAAATAACGGACTTTAGGCATTATTTTATCCAGTAACAGCTTACGACATAGTGGTGAATCATCAGCCCAGTTATCGCCATCAGAAGCTTGTGCTGCGTAAATGTTCCATTCATTCACCGGAAATTTATCGGTCACAATCTTATCCATTAGTTTTAAAGCGGACGATACAATTGTGCCCCCAGTCTCTTGTGAGTAAAAGAATTCGTGTTCGTCGACTTCTTTTGCTTGGGTATGATGACGTATATACACCACTTCAATCGTTTTATAAGTACGTGTTAAGAACAGGTACAGTAATATATAGAAGCGCTTAGCCATGTCTTTAGTTGGTTGGTCCATTGAGCCTGATACATCCATTAGACAAAACATGACAGCTTGGCTATTAGGTACTGCATATTGCTCAAAGTTGTTATAGCGTAAGTCAAAAGTATCGATGAAGGGTACTTTACTGATCCGTATTTTCAACTCTGCAATTTCTTTTTTTAATTCGTGAACGAACTGGCCTTCAATTTCTCCTTGGCTTGTTAATTCATCAACTTGCTGTTGGAGCGCTTTGACTTTTCTTTTTTTTCCACCGGCTAATGCAGTACGTCTTGCTAATGAATTTTGTAATGATTTAATAATCGAAATATTGCCGGGGTTACCATGTGAGGTATAACCTGCACGGCGGGTTTTCATTTCAACAATACTGTTAAATTGATTTTCTTGTAAATTAGGTAACTCTAAATCTTCAAATAACAGATCAAGGTATTCGTCTTTTGAAATTTGAAAACTAAAATCATCATTACCTTCACCACTATCGCTGGCTTCTCCCCCGCCAGAGCCTGAACCGCTTCCTGGTGGTGGACGGTTAATTTTATCACCAGTGATAAATTTGTCGTTACCAGGATGAACAATGGTACGTTTACCGCCTTTACCTTGATGAAAAATAGGTTCAGAGATGTCTCGAGTTGGAATACTGACACTTTCTCCAGATGTAATGTCCTGGATACTACGATTGTTTACAGCATCAGATACCGCTTTTTTTATTTGTGAGTTATAACGACGCATGAAGCGTTGTCGATTAACGGTACTTTTATTTTTTCCGTTTAATCTGCGATCAATAAAATGTGCCATCTCATCCCCCTAAAGAATACGGTTATGATGATTTACGTACACGTAAATACCATTCTGACAATAGCCTAACTTGTTTCTGGGTGTAGCCTTTCTCCATCATGCGTGCAACAAAATTGTCATGTTTTTGTTGTTCGTCTGTGGATGTTTTACCGTTAAATGAGATAACGGGTAACAATTCTTCAGTGTTGGAGAACATTTTCTTTTCGATCACAGTTCGGAGTTTTTCATAACTAACCCAGGACGGGTTTTTACCACTGTTATTGGCTCTGGCACGGAGTACAAAATTAACTATTTCATTACGGAAATCTTTAGGATTACTGATACCTGCTGGTTTTTCTATTTTTTCAAGATCATTATTTAATGCTTCACGATCAAATAGTTGGCCTGTCTCAGGATCTCGGTATTCTTGGTCTTGGATCCAGAAATCAGCATAAGTCACATAACGGTCGAATATGTTTTGACCATATTCAGAATAAGATTCCAAGTAAGCGGTTTGGATTTCTTTACCAATAAACTCCACATATTTGGGAATTAAATAACCTTTTAAAAATTCTAAATACCGGTCCGCAATATCTTGAGGGAACTGTTCTCGTTCAATTTGTTGTTCTAATACATAAAAAAGATGAACAGGATTTGCTGCAACCTCAGCATGATCAAAGTTGAATACTTTTGATAAAATTTTATAAGCAAAACGGGTTGATAGACCTGACATACCTTCGTCGACGCCTGCATAATCACGATACTCTTGATATGACTTTGCTTTGGGATCTGTATCCTTTAATGTTTCGCCGTCGTAAACTCGCATTTTGGAGTAGATTGATGAATTTTCAGGATCTTTAAGACGCGATAATACGGTGAATTGAGATAAAGCATCAAGTGTACCTGGTGCACATTTCGCGTTGTGCAGTGCACTATTTTCTAATAGTTTGCGGTATATCGATTGTTCTTCACTCACGCGTAAACAGTAAGGTACTTTAACAATATAGACACGGTCTAAGAAAGCTTCGTTGTTTTTATTATTACGGAATGTTTGCCACTCAGACTCATTGGAGTGAGCAAGTATAATACCTTCGAAAGGCAGGGCTGATAGACCTTCGGTACTGTTGTAGTTGCCTTCTTGCGTTGCAGTGAGTAGAGGATGTAGCACTTTGATGGGGGCTTTGAACATCTCGACAAATTCCATCATCCCTTGGTTTGCTCTACAAAGTGCGCCTGAATAGCTGTATGCATCAGGGTCATCTTGTGAAAAATGTTCTAACTGACGAATATCAACTTTACCGACTAACGAAGAAATATCTTGATTGTTTTCGTCACCGGGTTCAGTTTTAGCAATGGCAATTTGATGGAGTATAGACGGACGCACTTTTTCCACTTTAAACTGACTTATATCACCCCCAAATTCTTTCAAACGTTTGGCTGCCCAAGGTGACATTACATGACCAAGACAGCGGGTTGGGATACCGTATTCGTTACGTAGAATACTGGCATCTTCATTCACGTCAAACAAACTAAAGGGATGATCGTTAACGGGAGATCCTTTAATGCGATAAATTGGTAAATTCTGCATTAAGTCTTTTAATTTTTCGGCTAATGATGATTTACCACCACCCACAGGGCCAAGTAGATATAGAATTTGTTTCTTTTCTTCTAAGCCTTGAGCCGAATGTTTTAAATAGGCAACAATTTGCTCGATGGCGTCTTCCATGCCATAAAAGTCTTCAAAGGCTGGATATCGTGCAACAACACGATTTGAAAATAATCGGCTTAGACGAGAGTCGGTTGCGGTATCAACCATTTCAGGCTCACCGATTGCGTTTAGTAATCTTTCAGCTGCAGATGCATATACACTTCTGTCGTCACGGCATAAATTCAAGAACGCTTGAATGGTATACTCTTCTTCACGACTTTCTTCGTATCTTTGCTGGTAATGTTCAAAAATACTCATAGTTACCCCCAAAATGTAATTACTTGCATCCGCAAACATTAGCATCTACAAGTCTGAAGTATTTTTCACTTCTAATCTAAATTTAGACTTTGATTTTAAAATTGCGCAATTAAATTGCGGTTTTATAAGCGTTTTATTATTTTTTTATTATGGCTGAAATATATTATTTAAAAGGTAATCGTGCGTTTGTTAGTGAATGAGGAAATGTAAGGGTTGTTTTGCGGAATTTTGTATTATTATTTATTGATATAACGATATATAAACAAAGTATAGTCTAATCAAGATGTGATTAAATATTATTTAGAATTGATATTCACGAATTGTGACATCGCTATAAAGGGGAGGGGGCATTATCTTAGTGACAGGTTTACGTTAAGGGGTTTAACGTAAACCTGTTTGATGAAGTGCTATACTGTTATCGTTTCATGGAGTAATTTATTTAACATACGCATTGTTGCTTGCACACCAGCGAATACTTGGTTGGAGCTAACACCACGGGTTCGGAAACTTCGATCACCTTGTTGCCAAGTAATAAAGCTTTCCGTTAATGCACTGGTTTTACCGCCAGGTGGAATACGTACTTGATAGTTTTCTAAATTTGGATAATCAAATCCAACTTTGTGCATGATGGCTTGAATTGCCATACTAAAAGCATCAAAACCACCATTTCCCGATCCTGCTGATTTGTATATCTCATCGCCGATACGAATACGGATACTTGCGGTGGAATCGACATTGAGTCCTGATGTAATTGAACAGTTGAGTAGTTCAATATGCGAGTAATCTTTACTTTCCAGTAAATCTGCAATAATAAAAGGTAAATCTTCAGGCGTGATAACTGCTTTTTGATCACCTAAAGTGACAATTCGCTCAAGTAATTTAGTCTTTTGCTCGGGGCTTAAGTCTATGCTTAACTCTTCAAGGTTCTTTTCTAGGGATGCTTTACCGCTCATTTTTCCGAGCGCATAAGTTCGGGTTCGTTCAAACCGCTCAGGACCTAACACCGTTTGATATAAGCCACCTTTATTATCGCCATCGGCATGTATACCACTGGTCTGAGTAAACACGTCTGCACCAATAATTGGCGCGTTTGCTGGCGTTATTTTACCCGAAAAATTCTCAATCATTTGGCTTATTTGATGGATGCGTTGTTCATTGATTGATGATTCGATACCGAGCTTATCTTTAAGGACCACTGCAACTTCTGCAAGTGAGGCATTACCTGCGCGTTCACCTAAACAGTTTACTGTGCAATGAATAGCGCTAATACCGACTTTCGCTGCTGCGAGTGCATTTGCTGTCGCTAAGCCGTAATCATTATGTGGATGAAAATCAAATTGTTGTTGAGGATAACGAGCAATCATATCAGATAGACTGACATGAACTTCATCTGGAGACATTACGCCTAATGTATCTGGTAGCATGTAATGTTGGATTGGTAAATCTGCAAGTTCATTGATCATATTGTAAACATAATCAGGATTGTCACTGTAGCCGTTAGACCAATCTTCAAGGTAAATATTAACCGTTAACCCTTGTTCTATTGCGTAATGAATGGTTTCTCTGACATCTGCAATATGTTGCATCGGGGTTTTACGGAGTTGTTCGGTACAGTGTTTTTTACTGCCTTTTGTGAGTAGGTTGATCACTTTGGCACCGCTGGATGTTATCCAGTCTACGCTTTTAGTATGATCGACAAAACCCAGTATTTCGATTCGATCTGAAACTTGTTCTTGTTCTGCCCACTGCATTAATGAAGATACGGCATGTTTTTCACCAATAGAAACGCGCGCAGATGCAACTTCAATTCGGTCAACATTAAGGGATTGGAGTAGGGCTTTGGCAATACTGACTTTTTCGTCGGGGGTGAAGGAGACCCCTTGGGTTTGCTCTCCATCACGAAGAGTTGTGTCCATTAATTGGACTTGAGGGCGCACTATTTCCATATTTGCTACCTGCTTCAAATTGTAGGGAAAGAGCGGATAGAAGATGGCTATCCGCTTTTAAACCGAATCTTAGTGTGTTCTGTGATTTACTAAGACTGTGTTATTACCGAAAAGTTAGCTTGCTTCAGGCCATAGCCATGGAAACTGCTGCTTATTTTTAGCTTCGAATTCACTGATTTTAGCTTCATGCTTTAATGTCCATGAAATATCATCAGCACCTTCGATAAGGCTTTGTTTACGGAATGGGTCAACCTCAATATTAATAACAATACCACCCGGTGTTGTTACTGTTTGTGCAGGTAGGTCAACAGTAAACTCGATACCTTCGTTAGCATCAATTTCAGCCATTAATGCGGTGAGTTCTTCTTTGCTTACACGGATTGGTAAAATACCGTTCTTAAAGCAGTTAGAATAGAAGATATCAGCATAGCTAGTTGAAATAATGGTATTGAAACCAAAATCTTCAATTGCCCACGGCGCATGTTCACGTGATGAACCACAACCAAAGTTATCGCCAGCAACTAAAATTTTAGCGCCTTTGAATGCAGGTTTGTTTAACTCAAACTCAGGATTTTCTGAACCATCATCAAGAAAACGCCAGTCATGGAATAAGTGAATGCCAAAACCAGTACGTTCTACTTTTTTCAAGAACTGTTTTGGAATGATTTGGTCTGTATCTACGTTACTACGATTCATTAATGCAGCAACACTAGTATGATTTTTATATGCTTTCATTTTAATTCCTTGATCACTAA
>Ga0209396_1000793_pt1 | contig 36505 bp, 34 predicted proteins | sample GOMGulsemesocosm_6_FD_184638 | JGI IMG/M metagenome (GOLD analysis project Ga0209396, IMG submission 184638) | Methane-oxidizing microbial communities from mesocosms in the Gulf of Mexico - GOM8C Gulf of Mexico (SPAdes) (version 2) | ecosystem: Environmental > Aquatic > Marine > Cold seeps...
TCAAGCTCTTCATTATGAAGAGCTTTTTTTTGCCTGAAGTTTGAGAATAAGCTTTTAGCTGATGGTAAAAACCTATTTTATTATGCTTTGTTTTTAACTAGCAGCTAGTGAGAAGCTAATTTTATTTTTGTGGGTTAGCATGGGTAAGATATTGTTTAATATTAATATCATCAATCTGATCTGTACTGAGGTATTTCTCGGCATAGCGTAAATAGATCCCTGAGCTTAAAAATAGCTGGAACAGGTGTTTGTCTATCTCATTACGTTCTGCCATATCAGCCAAAATAGCAATGCTCTGACTTAGTGATTTAGCTGGTTTATAAGGTTTATCTCTTGCCGTCAATGCTTCAAAAATATCGGAAATGGTTAAAATTCTTGCTTCTATTGATATTTCATCGCCCCGTTGACCGCGAGGGTAACCTTGACCATTTAGCTGTTCGTGGTGTGAACCTGCGATCTCTGCAACTCGATTTAGATGCTCAGGGAAGGGCAGTTGTTCCAACATGCTGATCGTTTGGATCACATGGTGATTAATAATATAGCGCTCTTCAGCATTGATCGTACCGAAAGGTATTAATAAGTTGTGTAGCTCGCCAAGATTATTACGTAAGGCTGGGCGCTGCATTTTAAAACGTAAATGTGCTTCTAACTCGAATAAGTTATCGGTATGAGCAATAAGATGTTCATGTTTATCTGCCAGAATAAATTCTCGCACTGGTAAATTCATCACCACTTTCGATTTAGTTTCGAGTTCGGATTTCGAAAGTCCTAGTTTGTCATCTAAATATCTTGACCAAGATCGCTTGGCAATACGTACTAAACGGCTTTCGGTAATATTATTCATACGCTGATGACCAGTATTACAAGCCGCAACGAAACTGAAATCTGCTTCAATCTCACTGCGTTCAGCCGTTAACTGACTATTTACTTTACGTGGATCTTCGCCATCGGCGATTCTTGTTAAGGCGTTTATTTCGGCGTCACGCAGCAATACTTCAAAACGCATACGTACTTCATGAATTCGATTGGAAATAGTCTCGAGCTTAGTGCCCTTATCTATGATGTATTCTGGCGTCGTTACCTTACCACAATCATGCAGCCATGCGGCAATGTCGAGCTGTTCCCAATCTGATTTGGTTGGCTTAAAGTCAATAAAGTGCTTCGATTTACTATTACTGGCTTCTTTAGCTAACATGCCAGTAAGCTCTGGAACACGTTGACAATGTGCGCCAGTGTAAGGTGATTTAGTATCAATCGCGCCCGCAATTATCTGAATAAATGAATTTAGGAAGTCTTTCTGTTTTTCAATTAAACGATGACCTTCAAAAGAGAGTGCGATGAATTTAGATAACGCCCCTGCAATACTAAGGGTGTTTTTAAGCTGGTCGCCTTGTAAGACCCTATCGTAACTAAAGCCAATAAAACCAAGTAAGATGCCATTGCGATCGATTAATGGAATCGTCAGTAAATATAAATTGTCGGTATTATGCAGTTTTGCAATTTGTAATGCTGATTTTAAATCTTCAGGCATATCAGCAAATTGGATCGAATTGAGTTTTAATAACGCTGATAGTGAATCTTCAGATTGGCCATTTACTGTTGGCAAGCTTGATAAACGCGGACGGATCAGCGATTTTGCGGCATGGAAAATTTCAGGTTTAAAAGTATCGTTGTTTTTTTCAGATTCTAAATACACGAATGCGCTAGAAGAATGCAAAATGTCGCTGGATTTAATACAGGTTTTTTCGAGTAAGGTTTTTAAGTCTTGCTCATGAGCAAGCGTGCTAAGTAGATGTAAAAAGTCATTCAAAGTTTGACTCATGTTGACCACTGACGTTTGCAGATCATTAATTTCTTTAATACGGCTTTCATCTGGCGAGATGTTGGAAATATCTAATGCACCAACCCGTTTAATTTGGGAGGATAAAGTACGCAGTGGTTTGGTGAGTTTACGGGCAAATAACCAACACAAGGGTAAAAACATGACAACCATGAAACCTAAGCCGATCATGTTTTCTTTTAATAGAATACGAGTCGGAGCTAAGATGGTGCTTTTCGGCGCAGCAATTAATAGCTGAGTTTCGGTTTGTTGGAATAAACGGATCGATTTGACACTGCCAAACCAGTCATTATTACGAAAGCTAAAGGTAAAAATATCGTTATTTTTAGCATGGACTTGCAGCACACGTTTAAGCTTTTGGCCTTCTTGTGATGTATTCATTACATCACTGTGTTCGAGTTGATTACTGCTGGTGCTATTAAGGACGTTTTGTACTAGAAATTGACCTTTTTTATCGAACAATATTTTGATGGTGTCATCAGCAAGGTTAGATACCTTCAAACTATCATTGAGTGCTTCAATATCTATATCTGCGGCAATCACAGTATTATTAATGCTGTGTTTTTGGACTAGGCTGATGACATTATTTTCATTACTCACGTCTTTATATAAAGGTACAATACTGAGTTTATTACTGTTCAAACCGAGTCGATACCAAGGGCGAGGGAATATATTGAATGAACTTCTTTCATTTAATATTGGGCCGACTTGTTGAAAATATGGGTCGATAAAAATGCGTTGTAATCGATTAATACGCTGTTGTCTTGGGTCGATAACGTCAATAACATAACGGACATTTTTTGGGGTACTAAAAAATTCTCGACGAACATCCGTTGCTGCTAAATGGATTGCCAGTAGAGCGCCATCTTCATAGCCAAAGTAGATTGAATTGGTAAGAATATCTTTTTCTAAATAGCGAACTATATCGAGGAATTGGGCAATGTTAGGGTTTTTATGATCTAAGGTGCTCCATGATTTACTCGTAGATAAGTAGCTGAACATATTAACAATTAAGTTGTAGCTGTTACCAACTGAATCATGAATTTCTTCCACAGAGCTTTCGAAGTTTTTGGCTGCATTATTATAAGCCATATCTGACATACGAGAATAGCTAACTACCAGTAGGAGACTGGCGATGATCAATAAAAAACTCGAAAAGATACCTGTCGCATACCAAGTCAGCGACCATTTCATTTTTTGCAAACTATTCTCCACTAAATAAACATCCTTATTTACTCAAAGTAGGGTATCACACTATTTGACTTCCATTTATTAAATATTCCCTATGTGGTAGATGAAGATTATTTTTACCTCGAAAGACCTTTTTTAGTTTTAGGGTGTATTATTTTTGTCCAAAATCAAACAGGTTTAGGTATACTGAAAGCCAATTTTAGCGTGCTGGATTGCGCATATTTTATAAAACAGAGGGTTTTGTTTTGACTCAATTTCGTCCCTGCATTGATTTACACCAAGGGCAAGTAAAACAGATTGTTGGCGGTAGCCTGAATGATTATGGTGCTGCGACTAATTTTATCAGTAATTATGATGCAGCCTATTATGCTAATTTATATCGCCAACATGATTTGTGTGGTGGTCATGTTATTGCGCTCGGTCCCAATAATGATCAACAAGTACTGAAAGCATTAGCCGCTTGGCCACAAGGTCTACAATTTGGCGGTGGCGTAAATTTGGATAATGCTGCTGACTATATTGCTGCAGGTGCTTCGCATGTCATTGTTACTTCGTATCTATTCGATAGTAGTGAGTTTAGTTGGAAAAAATTAGAAAAACTAACTGATACCATTGGCCGTGATAAATTAATTCTTGACCTCAGTTGCCGTCGAACACAACAAGGCTGGTTTATTGCCACCAATCGTTGGCAGACTATCACGAGCACTCAGGTCAACGCTGAAACACTCGATAAGTTATCCAACTATTGCGCTGAATTTTTGATCCATGCGGCTGATGTAGAAGGATTACAGGCGGGTATTGATAAAAAGCTTGTATCTCTTCTTGGACAACACGTAACGGTTCCAGTTACTTATGCTGGTGGTGCGCGCAATCTCGAAGATCTACAACTTGTGGATAAATTGTCGCAAGGGAAAGTGGATCTCACTATCGGCAGTGCTCTCGATATTTTTGGTGGTGAAGGTGTCACTTTGGCTGAATGTGTGGAATGGAACCATGCTAACTAGTTTATCATCAAGCTGTTTATCGCATTATTATTTATAATAAAATTAAGAGTAATAACTCAGTGTGCTTTGGCACACAATTTTGTGACTAGAAAAATTGTAGAATGCAGCGATTAAATAACGGTATAAGAACACGTATAGTTGCACAAAGACGAGCACTGTTATGAGTTGTTTTGAACTGTGTTGCGGATAGAATTGTGAGTTGTTATGAGTAGTATTAAGGTCTCTATAGATCGTATCCAAGTTGGGAATTACGTTAAACTGCCAGTGGGTTGGTGTGATCACCCATTTATGTTTAATAATTTCAAGATTGACTCTCAGCATCAAATCGACCTGATCCGAAAATTGGGAATTGGTCATGTCAATGTTTATCCTCAGCGCAGTGATTGCGCTCTTTTGCCGGTAAAATCAGAAAATACAGCACTTGTGGAAGCGGATGAACAAGAAATTAATGCACTAAAAATAGCACTGTGGAATGAAAAACAACAGCAAATTGAGAAATTAAAAAATTATCGCCGAGGCTTAAATAAAACAGAGAAACGTTTTGATACGGCAATTGTTGAAGTGCGTTCAGTGATGAACAAAATAGCTGATCGACCGTTAAACGCTGTGGCTGAAGCTGCTGAGTTAATTGATAGTATTGCTGAATCGCTACTCTCTCAAGAAAATTTAGTTTTGCATTTAATGAATGAAAGCAAAGAAAGTGAAAATATTTATTATCATTCTTTAAATGTGTCGATGCTAGTTATGTTACTCGGACGGTTAAAAAAATTACCTGTTGAAGAAATCAAAATATTGGGTTTAGGTGCTTTATTTCATGATATTGGAAAAATTAAAGTTCCAGCACAAATATTACGTAAAAAAGAAGCGTTGACTAAAGTTGAACGTAATTTTTTAAAACAACACACTAAATATGGCATTGATTTAGTCAATTTAATTGATGTTTTTCCTGAAGCAGCTAAACCAATCATTAGCCAACATCATGAGTATCTTGATGGTAGTGGTTATCCTAACGGGCTGAAATCGAACGAGATACACCCGTTTGCGCAACTGGTTGCTGTTGCTAATGAATACGACAACCTGTGTCATCCAACTCATCAAGCTAAAGCCAGGGTTCCTTCCAATGCACTATCTTGGTTATATAAAAATACCAATGATAAATTAAATCGTAATGATCTTAATTTATTGGTGAAAATTTTAGGTATCTATCCTCCTAGCACTGTAGTCCGTCTTTCTAATGATCAAATTGGAATGGTGATCTCGGTAAACACTGACCGATTATTATTCCCAAGTATCTTGATCTATGATGCCGATATTCCCCGCAATGAAGCGCCTATTATTGATTTAGAAGACGAGTCTTTAACTGTCACTAGTGTCTTAAAGCCTGAGAAATTACCTCAGCATATTTATGATTATCTGAATCCACGGAGTCGTATTAATTACTATTTTGAAGAAAATGAACATCATAAAAATCTATAGAAATAGAGTTATATATTTTTTATGATGTTAAATTATGTATAATTTATGATTATAAAAATAATGGGGATAATATGAAAAGACATTTAAATCAAGGTTTTACTTTGATTGAACTTGTTATAGTGATTATTGTTTTAGGCATCTTAGCTGCGACAGCAGTACCAAAATTTATTAATTTATCAGATGATGCAAAATCCGCGATGGTGACGTCGACCGGTGCTACGCTTAAATCAGGCATCGATCTTGCGCGTGCTAAATGGCTCGCTCTGGGTTCACCAAATGATTTTTCTACTCGTGATAATGTACAATTATATGGTACTACAGCCGAAGGCACGATGGATTTTAATTCTGCGGGCTGGCCAGCGCAGAGTTACTCTGGAACAGACACAAAAATAGATACAAATAACTCCAGCGATTGCATTTCACTTTGGAATGCTTTAATCGATATCGGTAGTGAGAAAATTGCAAAAGATACCAGTGGTAAATTTCAGGTTTTTTATGCTGGAGAAGCGGGTGAACCCGCTGGTGTATGCGTTTATAAGCTAACGAGTAAACCAGAGATCTACATTCGTTATAATTCAAATAACGGTGAAGTGACAACCATTATCCCTTAATGCTTATTGATTATGACTGGTTTAAACGCCAGTCATATTCATAATCAATATCCCCTGGTTGTTTTAGAAATTGATCTAACTGTTGCCTCAAACTCGGCATTGCATAGTTTTGTAAGTGTTTAATTAGCTTTGTCTCGTCATTACCAAAGTCTTCCGCATACCATTTATAAATCTTAGAAAGAATAAGATCTTCACCCACAATAGTCACTCCACGAGGATCGTTAATGTAGTTTATTGCGCCTTGCTCTAGTTGCTGTTCTAAATTATCAGCTGTGAAAGCAAATCTGGATAAGTTAGGGCAACTATAACTCGCACAGTTAACTGCATAATGCACACGTGGATCTCGCCAAATTGGTCGTAATATTTTATGTTCAATATCATTTAGCGTGAGCTGTTTAGCATTGATGGTTGCAGCAATGTCATCCCAAGGGCCAAATGCGAAAAACTTATCACCAAGCTTAGTTATCGATGATGTTGGGTAGTTATTTAAAATTAAGTTTACGGTAAGCGCATTATATAAATTTACCCAATAAGCTTGCTGTTCACGACCGTTATATGACCGCGGATCTAACTGTTGCAACATGCTGAGATAATTTTCTAATTGAGTCTTGTCTTGCGCCGATACAGACTGATATGCAAACAGATTAAGGTTTGGTTTATTAGCATTTTTATCGGTATTTATATTATTGGTTATTATGTATTTACTGAGTAGTTTTTGCCATTCAGAGTGATTAACACTTGCTACAGAAGTATCGTCTCTTTGCTGCCAATACGCTAGCTTTTCCGCATGTGAAGGTGCAGTGACAAAGCTGAAAAATATAAACAGCGGTAAGACGCGACGTATAAATGACAGTGATATAAATATCATAAATTTGATACCTTGGTTAATATTTAATTTAACTCTTATATCTAATACTGTGTTGAATATTAGAGTTATTTTATCAATACAAAAACTGTATAACGAAAAACAAACATTAGCTATAGCTGCAAGAGTTATAAAAGTGAATGTAATAAATAACGCAGGAAAAAGTGATGGAATTGTTATATTTAATACATAATCGCTGAAAATACGAAGACTGAATTTATCGATAAACTCAGTCTTCGGTTTAATTACTTCTTAAGCATCGATTTTAAATCGGCAAATGGATTATAGGTTGCGCTTTCTTGGTTGTTATCACCCGCTTCAACGTCCGTTGGATACATATCTTGTTCTGTGTATTTTGAATGCTCGTTATCGTGGCAATACAAGCATAACAACTCCCAGTTAGTCCCGTCATTAGGGTTGTTTGAATGGTCGTGATCAACATGATGAACGGTTAGTTCACGTAGATTTGAGTAGACGAACTCTCGCGTGCAACGACCACAAACCCAAGGAAATAACTTTAATGCTTTTTCACGGTAACCTTGTTCCATGCGCTTATAGACTGCGCTAGTACCTAATTTATCTGCTGACATTGTCTTCACATTTATTGTTTTAAAGACGCTATTGTAAGAGCTACGCAAACGGGAATCAATGTTTGCTATCAGTCAATATATATTTCATTGATCCAGCAAACTGTATATTGGGATAAACGGCCTGATTAAGGTAAGCTAGCGACCATCAATGCAGTTTTCGATTAGTGTAAGGTTTAACGAATAGCTACCATGTCAGGATCACAACTCAAATATCTCAGCGCTTATTCAGAGCAAGTAAAAAACCAAGTTCATCATCTTTTAGAAAAAGATAAATTAGCAGATTTTTTGCTAAAAAAATATCCGACAATTCACAAGGTAACTAACGACAAACTTTTACGTGAATATGTATTGGATTTGAAAAACCGTTATTTAAAAAAATCTTCACCGATTAATAAGATTATCTTTGATCCTAAAATTCATGTAGTAAATAATGCACTAGGTTTACACACTTTTGTTTCGAGAGTGCAGGGCAGTAAACTGAAAAGTAAAAATGAAATTCGTATCAGTGAGATATTTAAACGCTGTCCAGAACCATTCTTACAAATGATTGTTGTACATGAGCTTTCTCACGTTCGTTTCAAAGGTCACGACAAAGCATTCTATAAGTTGTGTGAGCACATGTTGCCTGATTATCACCAGCTCGAATTTGAAATGCGTTTGTATTTAACCCAAGTAGAGATGAAGGGGGAAATTTATTAACTCAGAAATAGGCATATCGGTCAGCCGTTTTTCATACCGAAGGCAAAGTGAAAGCGCGTTTGTATGTTGATGGTTATCGTGATTACAGTGTCGCGACGAAAACCAATCAATGGCAAGATATCAGTTACACTGCCACTAGTAGTAAGAATATTGTTGTTGGAGTACGTTTTTATGATATCTCGGGTTTTGATGGTTCGGAAGCTGTTTATTTAGATAATTTTCAACCAACAAAAGCGGTCACACCACCGACCAAACCACCTGTTAGCTGTAGCGATACAACTGCAACATTAACTTTGGTTACTGATAGCTATGCATCTGAGACGAGTTGGGCTTTAAAGAATAGTGCGAATAACGTTATTTTTTCTGGTTCGGGTTACAGTAATGATACGACCAATACTAAGGCTATGTGTTTAGTAGACGGTGATTATAATTTTGAAATCACAGATTCGTATGGTGATGGTATTTGCTGTAATTCTGGAAATGGTTCTTTTAAGATCGTTGTGAATAATAAATCACTTGCGTCTGGTGGTGAATTCCAAAAAGTTAAATCAGTTAGCTTTAAAATCGGTAATGTGGGACCAAATCCCCCAACTAAACCACCTGTACTCGGTACTTATTATAAACAAGCTGAAGGACTTACTGGTTTTCAACTTAAAACAGCACTTTATAGCATAATCCGTAATCATAATGGTCAAGGATATAGTCGAATTTGGAATTTAGTTAAAGTTGCAGATATTGATAATATTTATGAAAAAGATGGTTCAGTTTTAGATATGTATTCTGAAAAACCAGTGGCGAATGACAGTGTCAGTTTTGCTAAGATTACCGATCAATGTGGTCAGTATAAGAAAGAAGGAGATTGCTATAACCGAGAACATTCGTTCCCGAAAAGTTGGTTTGGCGGTAAAGTTGAACCGATGAATTCAGATGGGCATCACCTTTTCGCAACAGATGGTTTTGTGAATTCGAAACGCAGTAATTGGCCATTTGGTGAGGTAGGCAGTGCGACTTACACATCAAGTAATGGTTCAAAAGTTGGTACTGCTCGCTCTGGTTTAGGTTATTCAGGCACAGTATTTGAACCTTGGTTATTAAATATGCTGAAACGTTGGCATACAAATGATCCGGTAAGTGAAAAGAAAGTCTCTCGAAATCAAGCGGTGTTTGATTTTCAAGAAAATAGAAATCCGTTTATTGATCATCCTGAATTTGTGAATGCTATTTGGGGTCAATAATATTAAAAACCGATCGGCATTTGCTGGTCGGTTTCTTATATATTAACTTTTTCTCGAGAGAGTAATATGACTATTGAGCGAAATAAAAATGAGAATAGTACCTGCAAATATGACGTTTTTGACGGCGTTCAAGAGTTATGTTGATGAATGCGTTGATAGTGATATCGACAGTTATCAGTTTGTGTTCAATAACTACCAAGGCTTTCTTAAAAAGCGGATTGCATACTCCCAAGGTCATGAACTTCCCAATGGTTGGCCACCGATATCGACTTATTTTTGTATCCAAGGCACAACTGATATTACAGAAAATACTGAGTGCAAAATTCTTGGTTCTATTCGTGTAAGGCATGGCGATAACGCTTATATTGAAAATGTTATTGGTCATGTCGGTTATGAAACCAAACCTTCAGCCCGTGGGCTAGGCGTTGCAAAGTACATGTTGGCTTGGGTCCAAGATAATGTGTTAACCGGAAATGCAATTATTACTTGTGCTGTTACTAATGAAGCTTCACGTAAGGTGATAGAATCAAGCGGAGCAAAATATCTAAATAACTTCTATTGTGTTGAAGAGGATAACGAAGTTATTCGATATCAACTGAGTCACTCTTATACTAACTCTAATTAAGCCAACCTTAGTAACCTCTCTAAATAATCCGGTAATCATTATAAATGTTATAACATAACATTTATTGCGATATTAATTGTTATGTTATAACATAATAAAATCTTGTATGTATCTTATTAAGAATTATTAATGTCGGCATTACCAATTTGTACTTCAAAAATTAGCTTCTCATTATTACTTTGCAGCGTGTTCGCACGATGCAAAGTGGCGGTAGTTATTATTGCTTTATTGTGGTTTACCTTATCAAGACTGATCGGGTAATTATTATGATAAAGATAAACAACTTAAGCGTCACTTATCATGATGATATTGCTCTGCATAATATCAATGCCACAATTGAAAACGGTGATTTAGTCGCCGTTGTCGGTCCTAATGGGGCTGGGAAATCAACCTTACTGAAAAGTATAATGCAGCAATTATCCATAACTTCAGGCTCAATTGATTTGGGTGGGTTGGACTTAAAAAATATTGCCTACTTACCGCAAAGTAGCCTGATAGATCGTACTTTTCCTATTACGGTTACAGAATTTGTTGCTGCTGGTGCGTGGCAGAGAACCAGCTTTTGGCAGGTATTTAGCCGCCACGAGCAAGCCTTACTGAAACAAGCATTAGCGAAAGTGGATCTAGAGAATATGGCTCAGCGCCAGATAGGGCAACTATCTGGCGGACAGTTTCAACGCATGTTGTTTGCGCGCATGTTACTGCAAGATGCTGATATCTTGTTATTAGATGAACCTTTTGGCGCTATCGATGCACAAACTACGTCATTATTAATGACGGTTATTAATGAGTGTCAGCAACGTGGTAAAACGATTATTGCTGTGGTTCATGATTTGGCATTGGTGCAGCGCTACTTTCCTAGCACGCTACTTGTTGCAACAGATCTCGTTGCAGTAGGTAAAACCGAGAACGTACTGACTCAGCAACATTTACTCCAAGCTGGCTATCAACACTTTGCCCATTGTGCAGTGCACAACAGCTTTAATAATCCCTCTCTTGAAATAAAGAATAAAAGCAATCTCAAAACAGCCAATTCAGCTTCAGCTAACAACGAGAGTGTCATCTCATGATCACACAATTATATGAATTATTTATCGCACCTTTCGCTGAATTTGCATTTATGCAACGGGCATTATGGGGCGTAATTGTTCTTAGTATTAGCGCCACACCTGTCGGTGTATTTTTAACCTTAAGACGTATGAGTTTGACTGGCGATGCGATGGCACACGCCATTCTGCCTGGCGCTGCTATTGGCTTTTTAGTATCTGGTTTATCGGTTACTGCTATGACTATTGGTGGCATTGTAGCTGGTTGTGTCGTGGCATTGTTGGCAGGCATGGTGGCACGACACTCGAATGCTGAAGAGGACTCGAGTCTGGCTGCGTTCTATTTGCTTTCACTTGCTGTCGGTGTGTTAATCATTTCTTCCAATGGCAGTAATGTTGATTTATTACATGTGCTATTTGGCTCAACTCTGGCGTTGAATGATGACGCATTAGTGCTGCTAACTATCATTGCAACGGTTTCAACATTGGCTCTTGCCATTCTCTATCGACCTTTAGTGATGGAGTGTGTGGACCCACATTTCTTTAAAACAGTTAGCAAACTTAGCGCTATTGCCCATTATGGCTTTCTACTATTAGTGGTCTTGAATCTAGTCGCTGGTTTTCATGCTTTAGGCACGTTAATGGCCGTTGGTTTAATGATCTTACCTGCAGCTATTGCCCGATTTTGGTCTAACCGTTTAGGCGGCATGTTGTGCATTGCTTTTTTCAGCGCCGTTATCAGCGGTTACTGTGGATTATTCCTTTCTTATCACGCCAGTTTGGCAACCAGTCCCGCCATTGTGTTGGTATTAGGCATGCTTTATATCATTTCATTAATATTTGGTCGCCAAGGCGGTTTAGTGTTTAAAAATAACAGTTAAATAATCAATAAATTCAGTAATTTTTTCTTTATAAGGATAGTGAAATGTTTAAAAAAATATGCTCTTCATCGGCGGTTATTCTTGGCTTAACAGCCAGTGCTACAGTTATGGCAGAGCAGAAGGTTGCCGTCATCAGTAGTTTTTCGATTCTTGGTGATCTGGTTTCAGAAGTAGGTCAAGAACACGTTGTTGTGACTAATCTTGTCGATGTTGGCGATGATGCGCACGTATTTAATCCTACACCTCAAGATGCAAAAGCAATATCGAAAGCGCAGCTTGTCGTTATTAATGGCTTACAGTTTGAGGGGTGGATGCCGCGATTGATTGGTGCTGCAAATTACAAAGGTGTCCAAGTTATTGCATCGAATGGTATTGATGTAATAAATACGAAAGAAGAGCACGAACACCAGGATGATGAGCATGAGAAACATAGTGACAATGGACATGATAAGCATAATGATGAAGAACATGAAGAACATGAAGAACATGAAGAACATGAAGAACATGAAGAACATGAAGAACATGAAGAACATGAAGAACATGAAGAACATGAAGAACATGAAGAACATGAAGAACATGAAGAACATGAAGAACATGAAGGGCATGAGCATGGTGATACAGACCCGCATGCATGGCACAGCATTAAGAATGTAAAAATATATGTGCATAATATTGCAGAAGGTTTAATGCAAGTCGATCCTAAACATCGCAGTGAATATCAGCAAAATGCGACAAATTACATTCAAAAACTCGATAAACTGGAGCTGAAACTTACGACACAGATCGCAAGTATACCTGCAGCAGAACGTAAGGTGATAACACCACATGATGCATTTGGTTATTTTGCGCGAGACTTTAATGTTACTTTCTTAGCGCCACAAGGAACAAGCACTGAATACGAAGCTAATGCAGCCGATGTTGCCGCGTTAATCAAACAAATTCGGCATGAAAATGTGAAAGCCGTATTTGTCGAAAATATTGCGGATAATCGTTTAATTGAACAAATAAGCCGTGAAACTAACGCTAAAATTGGCGGTAAGTTGTATTCGGATGCACTTTCTTATTCGGACAAGCCTGCCGCTACATACATACAAATGATGCAGTATAATGTAGATACCATCGTTGCGGCATTAAAGAATTAAAGCCTTTATTTAGTCATCCTACTCGATGCTGCCTGTTTGTTAGCTCGTTATGACTTAATTGTGTTTACTTGTTAATTGAAAGTGCTAAAATTCGCGCCCTTAATCTATAGCGCTGGATTTACGTTCCAGTTAGTTCAATGGAGAACACGATGACGACGACTACTAAGCAGGCCGTAAGTAAACAATTAAGTAATGGCCAAGCTAAAGATGAAATTACGGTTTGTGCATTATATAAATTTGTTCGTTTAGAGCAGTTTAAAGACATTCAAAAACCACTGTTAGCTAAAATGGAATCGCAGCAAGTGCGTGGTACGTTATTATTAGCTGCAGAAGGTATTAACGGTACTATCGCAGGTCCGCAAGCTGGCATTGACACAGTATTGGCTTTTCTTGCTGAAAGCCCTGAACTGGCTAAGATCACGTTTAAATTATCATACAATGACAGCAATCCTTTCAGTCGCACTAAAGTTAAGTTGAAAAAAGAAATTGTGACCATGGGCGTAGAAGGAATAGACCCAAATCACGTGGTGGGTACTTATGTTAAACCGCAAGATTGGAATGCACTTATTTCCGATCCTGAAGTTTTGTTGATTGATACGCGTAATGATTACGAAGTTGAAATCGGTACATTTGAAAATGCAGTAAACCCGAAAACAGCTACCTTCCGTGAGTTTCCTGAATACGTACAGGAAAACCTAGATAATACCAAGCACAAGAAAGTCGCTATGTATTGTACTGGTGGGATTCGCTGTGAAAAATCGACTGCATATTTGAAAGAGCAGGGCTTTGAAGAAGTTTATCATCTTGAAGGTGGTATTCTGAAGTATCTGGAAGAAGTGCCAGTTGAAGAAACTATGTGGAAAGGTGAATGTTTTGTATTCGATGGTCGTGTCGCCGTTGATCACAGCCTTGAACAAGGTCAATACGACCAGTGTTTTGCATGTCGCTTCCCAATTACGGAATCTGAAATGCAGAGTGAGCATTACATCAAAGGCGTAAGTTGCCCACGTTGTTACGAACAAGTTTCAGACGAAAAACGCCAGAGTTTGTTAGAGCGAGAACGTCAAATTAAACTGGCCGCAGAACGTGGTGAAACGCATATTGGTGGTGATGTTAAACAGCTTATGGATCAACGCCGTAGCGATAAAGTTGAAAAAAAATACAGATAAATAAAGCTAAAGTAGAAAAAGCATAGCTCGTAAAAAATATTTCGTAAGCAATAGGTTATAAAAGATAAGAATAATTCTATTACGGCTAATAAAACGCAGTTTTTGGTTTTCCAGAAGCTGCGTTTTTTTGTTCGTTATATCAATTGTTTTTTTAATTAATAACGGCAAGTTAATACCATTTGTACATATGAATACAATGATGTTTTTGCTAGTCTGAATGCTCTAGAAGTTATAAGGATGTCACGGTGCTAGAAGTTAAACACTTAAAAACGATTATTGCATTGGAGCAAACTGGTTCACTGGTGGACGCGGCAGAGCGTTTATATATGACTCAATCTGCGCTTTCTCATCAGCTTAAAGACTTAGAAGAACGCTTAGAAGCGCCATTATTTGTTCGTAAAACTAAGCCTGTTCGTTTTACTGTTTCTGGAGAACTGGTATTAAAATTAGCCCGTTCTGTACTGCCTATGTTTGAACAAACCAACCGAGACTTGAAACGTTTACTTTCTGGCAGTGCAGGGCGTTTGCACATGGCTATAGAGTGTCATAGCTGTTTTCAATGGTTGATGCCAGCAATTGATAAGTTTCGAGATACTTGGCCTGATGTGGAGTTGGATCTCGCATCTGGATTTAGTTTTGCGCCATTACCCGCGTTAAAACGCGGTAATATAGACTTAGTTGTCACTTCTGATCCGCAAGATATTCCCGGTATTCATTACCAACCATTATTTAGTTATCAGCCAATGCTAGCTGTAAGCCGCCATCATGAACTCGCGGATAGAAATTTTATCGAAGCAGAGGACCTAGCGGCGCAAACCTTAATTACTTACCCTGTGGAAAAAGAACGGCTGGATATCTTTAATCTATTCTTAAGTCCTGCGGGCGTCGCACCTGAGCGTATCCGTCATGCAGAAATGACCATTATGATGTTGCAATTAGTTGCCAGTGGACGCGGTGTTGCTGCTCTGCCAAATTGGGCGTTAACAGAATATTTAGAAAAAGATTATATTTTAGCGAAATCTTTAGGAGAAGAAAGCTGCTGGGCAACGTTGTATGCTGCTATCAGAGTTGAGCAACTTGAGTTGCCTTATATGGCAGAATTTTTAAGTGTGGCAAAGGAAAGCTCTTTTCAGCAGTTAAAGGGTATTAAGGCTGTATAATGTAGCTACAAAAAGGTGTAGAGCATTAAGCTACACCTTTTAGTATTTTAACTTCGTAATAATCACACCGATATTATTGTTCGTTGAGCAAATTCTTTATAAGTATACGTACGGTATCAATATCAAACGGCTTATCGCAAAGCGCTGACACACCAGCTTGTTTTACGGCACTGAGTTGCGCGCTACCTTCTTCTGATGTCACCATCATAATAGGTAAGTAAGATAAGTCTGGGTTAGTGCGGATTTTTTCAACTAATACTAAAAAACCTCAAGATGATAAATCGTTAGAGATATTATCTTGAGGCTTTTGATTATTTAAACGTTTACTGAAAAACTAAATACCAGCAATTAACCGCAACATTTCTTAGATTTTTTACCACTGCCACAAACACATGGATCATTACGACCGACTTTTGCCGCTTCTCTTACTACTGGAGTTTGCGGTGCGTGAGCGTGGTTACAACCTGGACCGTGTACATGACCAGATTCGCCGTGTGCTGCTTGTTGATTAGACATATTTTTTATCCTTATTAAATTTGCGTTATGTATAACAAATATCATTCCGCTTGGCTAAATTTTTTTACTTAAATCTATGATCTAACCAAATTTTCAGGCCGAGTTTTGATTATATTTTATGCTGCTGCTTATTCTTCATCACTGGCTTTCATCGCTTCTTTGATCTCATCGGACTCAAAACCTTTACGGGCAAGGTAAGCATACGCTTTGGGTTTATCTTTACGGTCATTGAGGTTATAGCTTTTCTTATTCAGCTGGTCTTGGCAACTTTGATAAAAGTCGATATCACCAGATTCTTCCATTTGAGACAGAATATTTTCAAAATCATCTAAGTTAATTAACCGAGCGTGCAACTCATTTCTGATTAGTTTCTTGCCTTTGCCTTTGCGGTATAACTTGACGATTTCAGTGCTGAGATCGGCTTTAGCTGCTTTGATTTCTAATTGTGTTTTTAGGGTATCTTTCGCTGGGTGATTGGCAATGGCATTTTCAATTTCTGATCTTGAGAAACCCTTGCTAGTCATCTGTGAATACAGTTTTTCTTTGGTGGTGTTATGAAAATGCTCAAATACACGCTGTAAACGAGTAGAAGATATTTCGTAAAAATCAAAATGGTATTCTGTCAATACTTGCTCAATGGCATTCGCCACATCTTGCTCTGGAATACCGCGTTTTTGGAGTTTGTATTTGGTTGAGATTTGGCCATTTTCATTACTAAAGGCAGCTTCAGCATATTTCATCGCAAAATCAAAATCACTTTTGATATAGTTTTTGCCTATTAAATCCGTCATCACGGTCTCAATCCAATCTTGGTTCTCGGTTTTTCGATTGAGTTTTTTCAGCATTTCAGCTTGGGTGAAATCTTGCTGAGATAAGTGCCAATAAGCCGAATTATACACATTTTCTATGGTTTTTGCTTGTTTGAGCTGTTTCTTTTTTTCTTGCATGCCGCTGCCGTGATGAAGTGAATGACGCTGTAAAATAGTTTAGCACTTGCATGGTCTGTGCTGAAATTTTTATGTGATGTAGATACAGGCATAAGCTCAGAAAGGGTGAGTAACAATAAGGATGATGCTAACGTAGGTCTTATTTATCGCAAGTGAATTGCACTCAGAATAAATTGATAGGAAACATATATGGAAATTTTAAAAGTCGAGCATAAGGATTACGCTGAGATTGTTAACTTGGTTGCCGATATTACCGTTGTTGATATTGAACCGTTTTTTACTGAGCAAGATATTGCACAACAAGAACCTGCGTTTGCTCAATTTATGGCGCAAAGCATAGAGATCACCTTTGATGAATCTCAGTTTGTCGCATTGAAAATAACTCAGGCTGGACAGATAATCGGTTTTGGTGCTATCCGTGATGGCAATTATTTAACGCATTTGTTTATCGCCAAGCAGCATCAAGAAGTTGGTTTGGGCCAAAAATTACTGAATACCTTAATTAGTTCTTCGACGAGTAGCGAAATTAAGTTACGTTCATCATTAAATGCTGTTGGTTTTTATCAAGACTATGGCTTTAGCATTCTTGGGCCTGAAGCCCGCCATAATGGTATTCCATTTGTACCTTTGGCGTTGGTACGCTAGCAATGACCACATAATTTGTGAATATTACTGAGTTCTATCCGTTTTAACTAAGTCAATATCGTAATCAAACTTGCTTATAAATAGTCATTCTAAGGACAGTAATGCAGTATCCAAATCCACTCATATCTGGCAGTACCATCGCGGTGACTGCCTTTTCATCTGGTGTTGATTCACCACTTCATCTTCGTTTAGATATTGTGCTTGAGTATCTCAGACATCTTGGTTTTAATGTTATTGAAGGGCAATGTTTACGTGAAAATGTAAATCACGTAAGTGCGCCGCTGAAACAACGTGCTATTGAGCTGATGACATTCCTAATGGATGACAGTATTGATGCTGTGATGCCACCTTGGGGTGGTGAGATTTGCATGGATTTATTGCCATTACTTGATTTTGAGTTACTGAAAACGGCGAAACCAAAGTGGCTGGTGGGCTTTTCGGATGTTAGTACCATTGCCGTAGCTTTAACTGCTAAGTTAGGCTGGGCAAGTGTGCATAGTGCTAATTTAATGCAATTACATCCAGATGAAGTAGACCCTTTAACGACAGCGTTGTTTACACATTTGCAATCCCCAAAAGGTCACAGCTTTACTCAATATGCTTCAGCGCAGTATCAACTGACTGGGCGCTCTTTTGTTGATGATCCTCATTCTATATTAACCACGACTGAAACCACGCACTGGCAAGTTTTAGGCGATTCTGATTTCGCGCTGTTTAGCGGACGTTTAATTGGTGGCTGCTTGGATACCTTGAGTCACTTTGTTGGCTCTGAGTATTTTGATTTAACTGCGTTTATTCAACTGTATGATGAAGATGGCGTGATCTTTTATTTTGAAAATGCAGAAATGTTACCTACTACTTTATTACGCTGTCTACTTGGCATGAAATACAAAGGTTTATTTTCACAGTTAAACGGTATTTTGATTGGTCGAAATGCAGTGTTGGATAATCAAGACAAGTGTATTACTGGTATGGATGCACTTGATCAAGCTTTGGGTGATTTAGGTATCCCTATTATCTTTAATGTCGATATTGGTCATTTACCACCGAATTTAACCTTGATAAACGGTGCGTTGGCGCAAGTCAGCCTTTCTCAAGGAAATATAAACAGCCCACAACAAGCAAAAATAATACAAATATTAAATTAAGGAAACAGATGAATATCATTACTCGTGTTTTACCAAAAATAGTGTTTATTACTAGCTTGGCGTTCACGCCGTTTACAACATGGGCAAACAGCCATGACGATGCCGCTTTTGCGTTATTAGATTCGATGAATCTAAATAGTTTATTGAGCAAAACAATCGATTCAGCACTGTAAATGCAGCTGAGAACAACCCTGCTTTAAGACCGTACGAACAAACCATGAAACGTTTCTTTTCGACTTATATGAGTGCAGATAGCTTGCGTGACGAGTTTGCCCAATTATATGTAAAAGCTTTTACTGAAGTCGAACTTAACGAGTTGACTGCATTTTAATTAACCAAAACAGGTAAAAAGTCTTTACAGTTAACCCCGCAACTTATGACTCAGGGCAGTTTGATTGGGCAAAGAAAGGTGCAAGAAAACTTACCTGAGCTAAGACGTATGATTGAAGAAGAGTCGGCGCGAATTCAAGCATTACAAGCGAACTAAAAATTCACATTAGGAAAAATGCGAGATTTACTCGCCTTTTCTGTCGCTATTAAGCGAGGGTAAAGTTACCCACTTTAACTTTCAATTCTTGCGAGCAAGTATTTAACCTTGCTACGGCATCACCTGATTGCTCTGAAATAGTGACCGACTGTTGAGTTACTTCATGGATCTTTTCAACACTTTCAGCTATTTCACCCGCAGCTGTTGCTTGCTCATTGGTTACTTGAGCAATTGACTGAACTGCTTCTGTTACAATTCTTGAAGTTTCGACAATCTGCTCTAACGCTTGACCAGCTTTTTCTGCTAGTTTTTCTCCTGCAATTACTTGTTCAGTACCTGCTTGCATTTGTATCACCACTGATTCAGTTATCTCCTGAATTTCTGAAATAGATTTGGTGACATCACTGGTTGCTTGCGTTGTTCTTGCAGCTAATTGACGTACTTCATCTGCGACGACAGCAAAACCTCTGCCACTTTCGCCAGCTCGAGCCGCTTCAATTGCAGCATTAAGCGCAAGCAAATTAGTTTGATTGGCAATCTGGCCGATAACATCAATGATATTGCCTATGTCTTTACTGCGGCGTCCTAGCTCATTCACAACTTCAGCCGATTGATGAACTACAGCAGACGTTTGCTGGATGCTTTCAATAGTGCGGACTACTATTTGCCCACCTTCAGTGGCTTGTTGACGTGCTGATTCGGCTGTTTCTGCAGCATCATGGCATTGCGTTGCCACCATGTTTACCGTTACCGACATTTCTTCTACCGATGATGCAGCTTGAGTTGTTTGCTCTTTTTGTTGGATCATACCGCAAGAAAGACTCTCGCTACTGCCATTTATATCTCTGGAAATGAAAGAGAGAGTGTTTGCACTATCACCGATTTGTTGGATTAGTAGAGCAAGATTGGCAGACATGATATTTAATGCTTTGGCTAATTGTCCTAATTCATCATCACGTTCGACATTTAGCTGTGTCGTTAAATCGCCTCTAGCAATACTTTCAGCGAATTTAACTGTGTTTTCGAGTGGTCTGCTGATGCTTCGCATTACGGCCAAAACAGTAACGATAACGAGTAAAGTGATAGAGATAGCAGTAATAATTAAGAAAATTAAATTAACTTGCGCTTCATCTCTGAGGTTTTGACCATGCGAAGTCAGGTCATCAGTAAGCTTGTTTTCTATCTTGTACATTTGGTTAATTTTGGCTGTGATGGTTTTAAACCAAACTGTAGGATCAATATCGAATCCACCATTTGAGAAACTCTGCGATAGAGCATCTAAAGCTTGATCCGCAACATTCTCATTGACTTGAATAAAGTCATTAAGCTGACTGGCATTTTCAGCTATGTCCATATTAAGTTCGACTTTAACAATAGCCTTTAGATAGGCATTTAATGTATTTTTAATTATGGTGAGTTGTTTCAGATCTACAGATGTTAATCCGTTCATTTTATTTAGGTCACTTACGATTCTTAATGCGTTAGTAAAGCCTTTTTTTGCTGCTTTAAGTTGTTCAAAATCAGCATTGATAATGGCATTTTTTAGTTCGTTAACAGGGCTGTTAAAATTTAATACTTGGAACAATTTTACGAGTTCGTTGAGCTTGGAAGTATTTTCCCCTTTAGCAAAAGCGATGTCTCGCATGCTTTTAACTTCAGTTATCGCTGGGTCACTCATTTGTTTGGCGAAAAATTTTAAAATAAGTATCTTGAATAGTTACTAGTTCAGCAAAACGATGATAGACGCCTGATTCAAATTTATTAACAGCAAAGGTATTACTCATTATTGCTCGTTCAATACCGGCGCGCTCTTTACCTTGCATGAAGTTAATGTGTGCTGAGCGTCGTTGAGCTATTTCAGCATTCGTTGTTAGTTCTGCGATCTGCTCAGCTAAAGCTAACATTGCTGAGTTGTGCTGTGTATAGGTCTTTAAAGCAGCGCTAGTTTTTATTGTGTTGTTGTCGACAGCGGCGCGTAACTTTTTAATACCAGAAAGCTTATTTGTTGCTTCACTAAGTAGTTTTTGAAATTCACTGCCATAACTTTTTGCTTTAATGCCGCTAAGATTATTGGTGAAATTGGTTTCCTGAAGGTTGGTTAATTGACGTTGTTTACTTAATTCACTGATGAAGCGAGTTCGATTGCTGCCGAGAAATACCCCTGTTGCACCACGTTCTTTTTGAGTTTCATGGACAAGGGCACCAATACGGATACTTAATTGTGAGAGTGGTGCCATTGCGTCTAACTCTTGTACTAACTTGTATCTATCTGTAATTGCATTGCCCATAAACCACATGGCTGCTAGCAATGGTAAAGCGACAAGTAAGAAGATTCTTGAGCGAACAGAATTAAACATTAGATATCTCTCATTTTATTGTTTTATGGTTAATGAGTCACAGTGTGAACTTCAATCGTAAAAATATAAATAAAACGTAACAGTGAGTTATGTACTCAACTGGCAGCATTGTGTGGTAATGATAAGAACTGCTTTTAGGTTATTAGGCCGTGTATTTTGACTGAGCTTGTAGGCCATTGACTTATGTTAAGCTACACAAGTGGAGTACTCGGAAAATTGTATTATAGTTATATAAACAATCCCCTTTATATTGCTATTCATTTAGGGATAAATATGGTGAAAGATACTAATCTCAATATTCAAAACCTACTTAGTTTGAGATATTGATTTTTTATATGGCTAATTAAATTTGATTTAGGATTATTATTTGCAGTAAGATGCGCAACATTGTGATCTAAGTCACGCTGATGTTTTAATGTATGTCAGAATAATTCCTTATAACTTGGTTGTTTAATAGTCGATATACCAAATGACCTCATAAAAATAGTTGAAGTAAAAATATGAACATTATCCGTTTAAATAGTATTTTATTGATTGTATTACCACTCATTTACTGGTTGACAGTCATTGACATGACTGCTGATTTTGGCTTGAGCACTATATTGCTTATTAGTGCAGCGATCGCACCTTTCCTTGGTTATGCAATGCTGTATAAGGAAAGCTCAGATTCGAAGATACTGTCATTGGCTACGGTAAGCCTTTTATTGTCTGTCATGCTGATGTCTATTTATGGACACGATAGTTTTGCAATTCTTTTTGTAGAAGCTGTGCAGATTAGTATTTTTATGGGGCTTGTTATTTTACGCCTAGGTTATCGTTTGTTTGATGGTCGCGCTGTATAAATCAATCGAGTAGGTTTTTATTCTATAGATACCTATTTAGCGACATATAACAGGGGGAAATTAATTTTTATCTCTGTAATTTTAATTTATTCATATATTCCAAACGCTTACATTTTGTTTTTGAATTAATCAGTTTATTCTTCCCGATATTATACCAGACGTAATTACTATAAATTACATGGATATACGTTTATACGTAGTATTAGGGACAGAAAATGCCAAAGTTGAATTTAAAATTTACTTTATTGCCACTTCGATTGCAGTGCTACAAGGTTGTGCCTTGTTCGATCCTACGCCATTATTGGTGAATGATCTCACATTTGCAGACGTCACTAAACTGCTTGTTGCCGATACGCCATATGCCAAAGCATTGCAACAGAATCAAAAAGGTAAGGTTACCGATATCCCCCTCGTTAGCATTGATACTGCCGGATTAATTACGCTCAAAGCGGGCAAGCTTAATGTCTTTGGCACACAAATGCCAATGCCTGAATTAGGCCAATCAATTGGTTTTCGTTATGCGCTTTCTTTGCCTGAAAATGCAAGTTTGAATTTAAAAGGCCAGAGTAATTTTCCTATTACAGTGCGCATGACTCACCCTGAGCTTACCGATCCTAAAACCGGTCGTCGTTTTACTGAGTCGACTTGGACTGACAAAATGTATTTACATGATCAAAATCTAGCTCGTTGGTATTTTGGTGAAGAGTATGAGTTGATCTCTGGCCGTTGGACCTTAGAGTTAATATATAAAGACCAAGTGCTGGCCAAAAAATCATTTAAGGTGGTGAATATAGCGGCACAGACTGAAGAATTAAAATCAGCATTATTACTGCTGACTTCTGTACAACAGGGGGAAAGAATTCTTTGCACACAAGCTAAAACACAGTCATGTTTATCTTTTGAAAGTAAAGATCAATGTATTTCTGGCTTAGAACCTTTTGCGGAAAAATGCCAAGCGATGGCATTACATTATGCGAAAAGACATCAAAACAAACTCCAAACCAGACAACAGTTTAGGCAATACTTCACTGCCTACTCTGGTTGCATTATGGGAGAGTACGCCAGAAAAAGTCAGTTCGATATGAGTGAGTTGAAAAGCTGTATAACTAAGTGATTTTGAGATAGAGCTTAATCATCGACGTTCTGGGAGGAGTATGGCGCAAGACGAAGTTCAAATAGTGTTTATTAATCATTACTAAAATATGCTATTCAGTATATGCTTTTAGTTAACCCAACGGGAGTTAGGTTAACTTTTATTTTGTGTACACGTGTATTAAATGCTAAAGGAGTAGCGCTAATGGAATTAGATATCTTTGTCTTAGATGCTTTCACAGACCAACAATTTAAAGGTAATTCAGCGGCGGTCATCCCGCTTCAACAATGGTTAAAACCAGAATTAATGCTGAAGATTGCACAAGAAAATAACCTCTCAGAAACCGCATTTATAAAACACCGAGGTGGCCTCGTTTATGAAATTCGCTGGTTCTCTCCACTGACTGAAATAGATTTTTGCGGCCATGCGACCTTGGCTGCTTCGTTTGTCTTATTTAACCATTTTGATTGTCGTGGTGAGATCCGCTTTGAAACTCAGGAAGTGGGTGACTTAAATGTGTCGCAGCTGTCTGATGGTCGGATTGAAATGAGTTTCCCTAATCAAAAACCTGTTGAGATTAATACTGTACCGCAAGAACTCATTCAGGGGTTAAAAAGTGAATTAGTAGCAATCGACACTGCACCTATTTTGCGAAATCGCCAAGCTTATTTTGTTGTCTTACCCTCAGAAAAAGCCGTACAAGAAATTAAATATGACTCGAGATTATTGGCTAAGTTAGCTCCTTACGATGTTGTCGTTACCGCAAGAAGTGATAAGTATGATTTTGTTTCTCGCTATTTCTGGCCTGCTAATGGCGGCGATGAAGATCCGGTGACGGGCTCTATTCATGCCGGACTTGCACCTTATTGGGCCGAGCAGTTGAATTGTAGCGATTTAGTTGCTTATCAAGCATCACAACGCGGCGGACGCTTGTATTGTCGTATCGAAGACGAACGTGTTTACGTAGCCGGAGAAGCTGTTTTATATTTGCGCGGTAAGATCTGTGTTGCTTAACCTTGTTTGTAATTGGTAATCGTTACTTAGACTGATTTAGAAATTAGAATCGCTATTCGCTGAGCAAACGCCATTGCTTCCGCAAGACCGATTTACCAAAGCGAAAATCTGAATTCTTGGTTGGAAACTCGTTGACGATTGCTGATGTGGTTTTGTACGGTTATATCCATGTTAATCATGAATAACCTCAAAGCTGGGCTTGGGGTTTATTTCAGTGCTCGATAACTGCAAAGAAAGCATATTCTTATCAACTATTTGACGTATAATAGTAATACTCCTCTCAACAAACTAGCCGTCGAGCCTATCTATGGAAGTTGAACTTCTCGAAATTCAAAACTTTATTAGCCAACATGCCCCTTTTGATCAATTGCCAGAAGCGGCGTTGAAAGAAATAGCCCAAAGTGTGGAAATTTCTTATTATCGTGCTGATAGCATGGTCATTGAATTTGGTAATAAAATTAATGAGTTATATATAATTCGCAGTGGTGTCGTCGAAGTATATCGCCGTACTGGTGAACTGTATAATCGGCTCGATCAAGGTTCGCTGTTTGGACAGATGGGATTACTTACTAATAACAAAGTACGTTTTCCGGTGAAATCAGTAAAAGACACTTTACTGTACTGTATTCCTCAAGCACTGTTTCATGACTATTGTGAGCGCTATGATACCTTTGCTGACTTCATGGAAGTTGAAGGGACAACGCGCCTAAAGCAAGCGGTTGAAGAGTTTAATGATGATGCGAGTTCGTTAACCTCATCAAAAGTAAAAACCTTACTTAGCCGTGAATTTATCAGATTGGCAAATATCACTTCGATTCAGTCGGTCGCGATGACGATGGCCGATGAAAATGTGTCTGCAGTTTTGATCTATGATCCGACTTTAAGCGATGAAGACGGCAATAGTTTTGTCGGTATTACTACTGAGCATGATTTATGTGCCAAGGTCATTGCAACAGGTCTCAATGTAGAAAGCCCGGTCTCAGAAGTGATGTCGACAGAACTTGTTTCTTTAGATCACAATGCTTATATTTCCGAAGCTATGCTATTGATGCTAAGACATAATGTCCATCATTTGCCGATTCTAAAAAACAAACAGCCAATCGGCTTGATTGAAGTTGCCGATATTATCCGCTATGAATCGCAGAATAGCTTACTGTTTGTGAGCAGTATTTTCCAACAGCAAAATATTAATGACTTGGTGCTGCTATCTAAACAACTTAAACCTTGTTTCGTGCGTATGGTTAACGAAGATGCGAATTCGCATATGATTGGTCGTGCTATGTCTGAAATTGGCCGAAGTTTTAAACAACGTCTGATTGAATTAGCCGAAGACGAATTTGGTCCTCCACCTGTGCCGTATTGCTTTCTAGCACTGGGTTCGATGGCACGAGATGAACAGTTAATCGTGACAGATCAAGATAATGCCATCATTTTAGATAATGGTTACGAAGAAACTTTACATGGTAAATACTTTGCAAACTTGTCTAAGTTTGTCTGCGATGGTTTAGCTGAATGTGGTTACAGCTATTGCACTGGCGACATCATGGCGACTAATCCTGAATACCGTAAAACCCATGCTGAATGGGAAGCATGTTTTGCAGATTGGATTGATGAGCCTAATCCACAAGCTTTGCTTAATTCAAGTATCTTCTTTGACTTGAACGGTGTTTATGGTCGAGTTAAATGGGCTGAACAGCTCAATGCCTTTATTTTACGCCGAGCCAAAAAGAACAATCGTTTCCTTGCCTGTTTGGCTCGTAATGCATTAAACCGTAAACCGCCGCTGGGTTTTTTCAAAGATTTCGTCATGGAGAATGACGGTCAACATAATAACTCGATAAATCTTAAACGTCGTGGTACTGCACCACTGGCTGACTTGATCCGTGTGCATGCTTTAGCTATTGGCTCACCATCACAAAACTCATTTGATCGTTTAGAAGATATAATTGAAGCGGGTATTTTACCAAAATCAAAAGGTCAGGATTTATTGCACGCGATGGAATTGATTTCCTTAGTGCGTTTACGTCATCAAGCCTTAGATGTTGAAGCAGATAGTGAGCCGGATAATAATATTGAACCGGAAAACATTTCTGATTTTGAACGCCGTAATTTGAAAGATGCCTTCTTAGTATTAAGTAATGCGCAAAACTTCTTAAAATATCGCTACACCGCCAGTAAAATGTAAGGTTGCCTGATGCATGATTTTATTAATAAAGAGATCCTTAATTGGCAAGCATTTTACCAAGTTAAGGCACGTGAGAGCCGAGACCCTAGATTAACAGCATTTTATGAATTTGGTATTTATCATGATGAAACGGCCTTGAAAGATATTGAGTTTGTCGCATTAGATTTTGAAACAACCGGGTTAGACTCTAAGCAAAACAGTATCATTAGTGTCGGTTTAGTGCCGTTTAATTTGCAGCGTGTGTTTTGCCGTCAAGCTAAGCATTGGTATATAACGCCGGAAGATAAGCTAAAAGAAGATTCGATTATTATTCATGGTATTACTCACTCAGACCTGAAAGGAGCTCCCGAGTTAGCGAGTATTCTTGCTGGAGTATTGGACGAACTGAGAGGCAAGGTTGTGGTCGTGCATTATCGTCGTATTGAGCGTGACTTTTTTGATATAGGCCTTCGCGCTGTATTGAATGAGGGTATTGTCTTTCCTGTTGTTGATACCATGCAAATTGAAGCCGATGTGCAAGAGCAATCACGCGGTTTTCTCGATCGGCTAAGAGGAAAGAGACCGGAATCAATTCGTTTGGCGCAGAGTCGGGGTCGTTATCATTTACCTGTTTATCCACCTCATGATGCGCTTACTGATGCTATTGCTACTGCAGAGCTGTTACAGGCACAAATTCATCATCACTTCAGCCCTGAAACACCGATTAAAAAATTGTGGTTGTAATGTGAGAATTATTTAGAAATAAAAGAATTTCGAGATAGAAAAAAGGCCAATCAGTTACTTGATTGGCCTTTTTTACATCATAACAATATATTTAAATTAATATGTTATCTTTTTTCAGTGCGCATGCCCATCAGCAAGCTGACACACATGATTAGCAGAATAAAGATGAACGGTAATGCTGTTGAGATTGCACCAGCTTGTAAGGCTTGGATAGCTTCAGTGCCACCAACCCAAAGTAATGCAGCTGCAATAGCACCTTCAACTGTTGCCCAGAACACGCGTTGTGGGATTGGTGCATCAACTTTACCACCAGCAGTAATGCTGTCGATAACCAATGAACCTGAATCAGATGAAGTGATGAAGAATACCAATACCAGAAGAACTGCAAGTAACGATAGAATGTTACCCATTGGTAGAGCATCAAACATTTGGAACATTGCAAGCGGTACTTCTTGCAGGCCGTCAGTGCCCAGCGCTCCGACATTATTTATAACTTGATCGATAGCAATACCACCAAATACTGACATCCATAAGGTTGTCACTAAGGTCGGAGTGATTAGTACTGCGGTAATGAATTCACGTACCGTACGACCGCGAGATATACGCGCAATAAACATACCTACGAATGGAGACCAAGAAATCCACCAAGCCCAGTAAAATACAGTCCAGCCATGCATCCAAGCACTGTCTTCACGACCGATTGGATTACTTAACGGGATGATGTTTTCAATATAACCCATGATGGTTGTTGGAATGGAACCGATAGATACCGCAAGTGTGACTAAAGCAACAAAAGCCAATAATACTATCGCTAGCAGCATGTTAATGTTACTGATAATTTTAACGCCACCATCAATACCACGCACCACTGATACGATGGCTAACATGGTCACGACAACAATAATGCCGATTTGCAGTGTTAAGCCATTTTCAATGCCAAATACATAATGCATACCACTGGCAGCTTGTTGCGCACCTAAACCCAGAGATGTAGCAAGACCAAATAGCGTGGCAAGCACCGCGAGAATGTCGACAATATTACCCGCCCAGCCCCAAGTACGATCGCCAAGGATAGGGTAGAATACCGAGCGCATTGAAAGCGGTAGGCCTTTGTTATAAGCAAAGAAAGCCAAAGATAAAGCCACAATACCATAGATAGCCCAAGGGTGTAGACCCCAATGGAACATCGTCGCACCGAGCGCTAACTTTGCAGCTTCTGGTGTGTTAGGTGTGACATTAAGTGGCGTTTCATACCAACCTGTGAAGTAAGCTACTGGCTCAGCTACACCATAGAACATGAGGCCGATACCCATACCGGCAGCAAATAGCATCGCTATCCAAGATGCTAGACTGTAATCGGCTTTTGCTCCATCACCACCCAAGCGAATTTTACCGTAAGGTGAAACGATTAGAGCTAAACAGAAGATCACGAAGATATTTGCTGACCACATAAACAGGCTGTCAAATGCCCCTATAATTTGCCACTTAATACCATCTAAGGCAGATTTTGATGTTTCAGGATCAACAACTAAGATTGCAACAAGAAAGAGACATATTAGGGAGGCACTTATGCCGAAGACGGGATTGTGGACATCGAAGCCCCATTTTTGAACGTTATCCTGACCAACTGTATAGTCGGTATTGTCGATACTGTATTTATCTTTACTGGTACTCATTCGTCCTCAATTAAAGCTATTCGTTAGCTTTTCAGCAGTGAAAAATTTCACCTGGAGGATTGTAGCAAAATTGAATAATAATTTCAGGATATTAATGCTTTAACTAGATATAAAGTAGTAGTTGGAATATCTGTCTAGTCAGGCAGCAGATTATATCTATCACATTGATAGCCGTATGTTGCTATTACAGGGGATAATTTACTTCGACTAATCGGATATTGCTAGCTAATAACAGCAATTAGCGTTATTGTATGCCGCTATTTTACTACCGAACAAGTAAGTTGTTTTATTCTGTTCGTGTAGTTATATATTCTGTGTTGTTTATTGTATAAATGGCCTTATTTTATCGAAAGTCGAGATTCCCATGTCATTTTCTGCCCTTGGATTGTGTGATCCTATTGTTAAAGCTGTAACCGAACTGGGTTATAAGGCCCCAACGCCTATTCAAGATCAGGCTATTCCTGTGATCCTTGGTGGTCAAAATGTCCTCGCTGCTGCGCAAACGGGTACTGGTAAAACAGCCAGTTTCGTATTGCCTTTATTGCAAAAGTTCAGTAATAAACACACACTGCGTGCTAAGCGTATTCGTGCATTGATCCTAACACCGACACGCGAACTTGCGGTTCAGGTTGAAGCGAATATTGCAGAATACGGCAAGCATTTACACCTTACTTCAATGGCTATGTACGGCGGTGTAGATCTGGAACCACAGAAACAACGTTTAATTGAAGGCGTTGATATTCTAGTGGCAACACCGGGTCGCTTGTTGGATATGGCACACCAACGTGCACTGCATTTTGATGAGCTAGAAGTGCTTGTTTTAGATGAAGCTGATCGTATGTTGGACATGGGTTTTGTTAATGACATTAATAAGATCATTGACCGTTTACCAGATGACCGTCAAAATTTACTGTTTTCAGCGACTTTATCTGAAAAAGTACGTTTCCTTGCGAAAACTGCAATTAATTATGCTGTCGAGATTTCAGCGACACCAGAACATGAAACACCTGAAATTGACCAATGGTTGATACCGGTTGATAAAGATGTCAAATCTGCACTTTTAAGCCATTTGATTATCGAGAATAAATGGCAACAAGCGTTAGTGTTTATTGAGACTAAACGTGGTGCTGCCAAATTGGTTAGCCAATTAGAAAAGCGTGGCATTGCTGCTGAGTCATTCCACAGTGGTCGTAGCCAAGCGATGCGCGAACAGTTATTAGCAGATTTTAAAGCGGGTAAATTAAGCTATTTAATTGCTACTGGTGTTGCTGCACGTGGTATCGATATTAACGAATTAGCTTTAGTTATAAATTATGATCTACCGAGTGAAGCGGATGACTACATTCACCGTATCGGTCGTACAGGTCGCGCTGGTTTAACGGGTGAGGCTATTTCATTGTTGTCTCGTGATGACTTCAGAAGTCTGTGTGCTATCGAACAACGTTTAGAGAAAATACTACCGCGTAAAGTTGAAGTGGGTTTTGAGCCTAAAGTGGAAGTGCCTGTTTCTAAGTTAGGTTATGTACCTAAGAAGTCGGGCAGTGGTAGCCGCCGTCGTAATAGTCACAGAGTAAGTAAATAACTTTAAACTCTGGCTAAAACGAGCAGCGGGTAATTAAACGTTGTCATTCGACGCCGAGCTGGTCGCTGTGTAAGCTGCTTATTACTAAGCTAGCAGCTCTTCGCTTGGACCAAAGAATTCATAATGAATTTGTGATGCTGGAATCCCTAAGCCTGTCGCTATTTTCAGTGCAGCACGCATGAACGGTATTGGACCGAGGAAATAGAATTCAACATCGCGATCAGCTGGTAATTGTTGAGCAATAAGCTGCTCAGTGATAAAACCAGTGCTATGCGGTTGGCAATGCGCCTTTGGATCGCTGTAAATGTACAAAGGTGCCACGTTCTTGTATTGGCTTGTTAATTGCTCGACATGATCTTTGAATGCGTGCACGTCACTGTTTAACGCTGCATGGATAAAGTGAATGTTTCTGTCTGAACCTGCTTCACTGTTTAGCATACTGATGGCTGGCGTAATGCCAACACCTGCTGTTAATAATACTAAAGGTTTATCATTTTTACACAGTGTAAAATCGCCAGCAGGGTGAGTCAGTTTAACTGTACCGCCGACGTGCATATTGTCGTGTAAGTGATTTGATACTGCGCCCTGAGGTTCACGTTTAACACTGATGCGTAGATAGTCTTTACCCGGCGCATCAGATAAGCTGTAGTTTCTGCGAATTGAAGCACCCTCTACGTCATCTAAGATAATAGTTAGAAATTGGCCAGCCTGAAACAGTGGGATCTCACCACTATCGATTGGAGCAAAGTAGAATGAAGTTATTACCGCACTCTCATCAACACGTTTGATTAATTTGAATTCTCGTTCGCCACGCCAGCCGCCAGCTTTATTAGCATTTTCCGCGTAAACAGCTTCTTCTGCAGCAATCAAAATATTCGCTAGTTGGCCGTAAGCTTCAGCCCATGCTGACAATATCTCATCTGTTGCCGCATCGCCGAGTACTTTTTTTATCGCTTGGATCAAACAGCTACCAACCGCATTGTATTGAACGGGTAAAATACCTAATGAAACATGCTTTTGGACTATTTTAGTGACTGCTTCACTCAAGTTACCTAATGCATCGATATTGGCGCCGTAGGCTATGACTGCATTGGCGAGTGCTTTTGGCTGAGTTCCTTTACCTTGGTTTGTTTGATTAAAATAAGGCACTACGTCTGGATACTGTTTGAATAATAAAGGATAAAATGCGCTGGTAATGTCGTTGGCATGGATCTTTAAAACTGGCACTGTTGCTTTGATAACTTGAATGATTTTGGCATCTAACATGATGTACTCCTGTACGTATTACATTTATTTTTTGATAAAGATTATGTTCTTACTGATATGTACATTACACGGAGCATGCCAACTTTATATCTCATTGATATTTATAAGTTGTTGTATTTTTCTGTATTGAGGAGTTAAATTGACCTAGATCAATAAAAGTGTCTTTATGACCTTTTGTAGGTTATTATGACCAATGTTGAAAATACTTATCAGTTGTTATATTAATGCCTATGAATATTTCCCCTTTTATTGACATTGTTGAAGACCTTAACTGTGAATTAACAGAGGCCGAGCGTTATCAGCGTTTAGTTTTGGCTATTCAACGAGCGATACCTTGTGATGTGGTTGGTTTACTCAAGTTACATGAAGATCGTTTACTGCCTGTGGCTATGTTAGGGCTAAAACAAGAAGCCTTAGCGCGTCAATTTGTTATTGCCCAGCATCCTCGTTTACAACATATTCTCAGTAATTTACAGCTCACTCGTTTTGATAGTGATTCAGACTTAGCTGACCCTTATGATGGTTTGGTTGAAAACAGTGAACAGTTGCATATTCATGATTGTATGGGTTGTGCGATTTTAATTGATGGTAAGCAATGGGGCGTCTTAACTCTTGATGCGATGCAAGCGGGCAGTTTTTCCACTCTCGATCCAATAGAGACCCGCGCTTATATTGCAGCCGTGGCAGCTGTGATAAAAACCAGCCAGTATATTGCAGCACTAGAACATCAAGTCGAACATAATCAGCAGGTTGCTCAGCGTATATTAGAGTCAACCAGTCCTTCGCAAGTCATAGGGCAAAGTTCAGCAGTGAAAGATATGTTGAGTGAGATAAATACCGTTGCACCGAGTAACTTATCAGTGCTTATCACGGGAGAAACAGGTGTTGGTAAAGAGTTAGTCGCCAAGCGAATTCATCACTGTTCTCGCCGTAATAACCAGCCTTTAGTACAAATAAATTGCGCCGCATTACCAGAAAATATTGTTGAGAGTGAGTTGTTTGGTCATGTTAAAGGTGCATTTTCCGGTGCTGTTAATAGTCGCAGCGGGCGCTTCGAATTGGCCGATCGCGGCACTCTATTTCTTGATGAAGTGGGGGAATTACCGCTTCCTGCTCAAGCTAAGTTATTACGGGCTTTACAGAGTGGTGAGATCCAACGCGTTGGCAGCGATAAAACCATCATCGTCGATGTGCGTATTGTTGCTGCAACCAATCGAGACTTGCAACTAGAAGTGAAAGAAGGGCGTTTTCGTGCCGATCTTTATCACCGCTTAAGCGTGTATCCCTTGGTGGTTCCGCCGTTACGTGAGCGTGGTAAAGATTATTTATTGCTGTCGGGTTATTTCTTAGAAAAAAGTCAGCATCAACTTGGGGCGACCAAACTATGTTTGCAAGCGAGTGCTGTGGAACAGCTATCTCGTTATGACTGGCCTGGTAATGTCAGGGAGTTAGAGCATTTGTTAAGTCGTGCGGCATTACGCGCTATCACAGAGCAGGGGCGACAAACTAAAGTGATCAGCATCACGAGTGCACATTTAAACTTACAACTCACTGAAGAAAGTATTGCAGATACAAGTTCAATTCCGGCTGAGGACGATGATTTTAGCATTGATATTAGTATGGATGAGATCGAACTGGGTTTACGAGAATCAACAGATAATTATCAACGAGCCATTATCTCAAAGGTGTTGGATCAAGAACATGGTAATTTAGCGGCAGTTGCGCGAGTACTGCAAGTTGATAGAAGTAATCTCACGCGTTCTATGCGGCGTTTGGAAATATTTTAAAATTTCATTTGTGTTGTTTATTTACTTTTTTTAGTTGTCTTGGGTCACGTAAGTAAGCTTTTTCGTTATGGTTTATGTATTGTTTGGTAATATAATTACGTTTTTATTAATTTTGGCTGAGATCGTATGTATAAATTAATCGCCCTAGATATGGATGGCACTTTACTCAATTCAGAAGGCATTATTTCAGTTCGTAATAAGCAAGCTATCGCAGCGGCAATTGCCAACGGCACTAAAGTGATGTTGGCGTCAGGCCGACCTCTAGAAGGCATGACTCAAGCTTTAGCTGAGTTAGGCATGACGAGTGGCACTGATTATGTTGCTTGTTATAACGGTAGTTTGGTATACCGCGTTGCAGATAAGCAGCTTTTACGCAGCCAAACGATCACTGGTGCTGATGCGAAGAAGCTCGCGTTATTATCAGAAGAACTCGGTGTTCATGTGCATGCTTTTTCCCTTGAGCTTGGTTTGATCACCCCTGCGCATAACAAATATACTCACCACGAAGCGGAAATTAATGGCTTAGAGATTAGCCTACACGATTTTACTGAATTGGCGGATGATGCGGTAATTTTAAAAGTGATGATGATTGATGAACCCGCGCGTTTATCTGCTGCAATTGCAGCGTTGCCTGATGTTATTTATCAACAATACAATATCTTACAAAGTGCACCGTTTTTTTTAGAATTTCTGCATAAACAAAGTCATAAAGGTATCGGTGTAAGTACAGTAGCAGAGCTATTTGATATTAATGCCGATGAAGTTATCTGTATGGGTGATGCTGGCAACGATAAGCAAATGATTGAATATGCAGGGCTTGGTGTGGCAATGGCAAATGCCAGCGATGACATTAAAGCCATCGCTGATCATATTACCTTAACCAATAACGAAGACGGCGTTGCAGCAGTTATCGAAGAATTTGTGCTTAGCTGATAATGAAAAGGTATTAACTAGTCTTTGATTTCGTCAATCGTATCGACTAGTTTATCTTTGCCTTCTGCAATGCTGTCCTTAAGCTGCTCAAATGCATCACTATCACCTAATTCTTCTAACTTATCTTTTACTTGCTCGAAAGCATCTGTTTCAACGATATCAGTGATCTCTTCGTTATAAGTTACGCCGATATAAATACCAACAGCGATAAGTAGAATTGCAATTATTTTAAACATAATGATTCCATTGTGAATTTATTGAGTTGTAGCTAAATGCTAGCGACTGTCAGACTTTTTTTATAGAAACCTTGTTTACCATGTACTTTCTTCAGATAATTACGGGTTTCTTCAAATGGAAAATCGCTTATGAGAGAGTTATAAATATATTCAGGCGTTAGTGTATTGGCTTTTTTCGCTAAGCCGTTGAGTGATTTTTTCCCTGTAAAATGGCGAGCAACAGTACCAATACCACCATTGTAAGCTGCGATTGCTAAATAAGTTCTGCTTAGCGGATCTTCGACATTTTTAAGGTAATGTGACATTAGGATATTTAAGTAACTAGTGCCAATTTCAATATTGAAATTAGGGTTAAACAGCGTCTCTGGAGAAAGTAATTTCGCTTTACCTTGGTAGCGCTTCGTTACATCTTTACCCGCAGACGTCGGCACAACTTGCATTAAGCCATAAGCTGGAATGGCAGATTGTGCCATTGGGTTAAAGTGACTTTCGGTATGCATGATGGCAAGAATTAAGTCTGCATCTACGTCCCATTTTTCTGATTTAGCGAGCACAGTCGGCATATAAATCATACTTTTCTTCGCCATGCTGGTTGCTGGCGCTTTGTAAGCCACACGAGTGATAGTTAAACCATTAGCTTGTTTTACCTTGCTTGGTTGTTCTGAAATTTCGAGTTTTTTAACATTTACATCAGGTAGCATTTTTTGTTTTGCGACTAATTTATTTGGTTTTTGACTGTTGATAACACGATCTTTTTTAAATGCTTGCTCGGTAGTTTGTTGTTCTAATTCTGTAAGTTGTTCTGTGACTTTTTGTTCTATCTGTTTTTCAGTTAAATCTTTACCGACCACTTCAATAATAATGTCACCCGTTTCAAAGTTTACCGCGCGTTTTACTTGGTTGTCTTTTGAATATTGTACCCAAGTCGATTTGCTGGTTAATTCTGGCTTATCCCAATACTGGCTTAATTCTTTTTTATAAGCATCGAAGCTGGCTTTGTACGCGGCTTTTGACTTGGCAAATTCATCAAACATCTGTGTTTTTGACTGGTTAAATTCAGCCATTAGCGAGTCTGCTTTATCGTTAAATGCCGATTGGCCGGTACTATCTGCCATGGCTACAGTGGAGAATAGTGCCATCCCCAGTAGTAGTTGAGTGGAAATTTTAGCCATAGTTGATATTCCTTTATATGAATGACGCTTAAGAGTAAGCCTAGTTGATTGAATTATAGTTATAATATCAGGTAATAGAGGGGTTAACTACAGTTAGCGCTTTTTGATGAAAAACTTTGTAGTACAGATAGATATGCATAAAAAAGGCTCAGTTCCATAATATTGTTGTTACCTGTAAGCTGCCACTAACATTTGATGAAAATTCAACTTAGCATAGCTTTCTCTAAACCAAGCGAGATAATGTGGTAAATACTTCGTTGCCACACCTCGCATTTTTATATCTACCCAGCCTTTAAAATGAGCTATTGCGCCATTCACCGTTTGAATATGATAAATCTTATCCTTCACTCTATTTTTATTGC
>Ga0209396_1000795_pt1 | contig 36489 bp, 25 predicted proteins | sample GOMGulsemesocosm_6_FD_184638 | JGI IMG/M metagenome (GOLD analysis project Ga0209396, IMG submission 184638) | Methane-oxidizing microbial communities from mesocosms in the Gulf of Mexico - GOM8C Gulf of Mexico (SPAdes) (version 2) | ecosystem: Environmental > Aquatic > Marine > Cold seeps...
CAGCAGCTCTAAATACAAAACGACCAATACGGCCAAAACCGTTAATACCAACTTTAATTTTCATGGGTAACCTCTTAATTTCATTATGTAGTAAAATTACACCATTTTGAGATTATTACAAGATAAAGTTGCCTTTTTTGACTGTATATTTCATGATTTAGGTAATGTTTTGTATAAACTACTAAAATATTCGTTTTTAATTCACTTTTTTTCCATTTTGTACAAAAAGTTTCAGATAGCATGGTAGAATGCGCAAAATTTTTAAGAATAGTTTACTGACTGAGACTATTGAACTTATTTAATATAGGATAAATATTTATGACACAAGATAAAATTTTGTGTGACATTGGCTTTATTGGCTTAGGTGTTATGGGTAAAAACCTGGTACTTAATTTAGCTGATAACGGTTTTAATATTGCAGCATTCGATTTAAGTGATGAAAAAGTTCAAGCGGTTATCGCTCAGGATGAAACTGAAAACACAACGGATACTCCACGTGTTTATGGCTGCTCCTCGTATACCGAGTTGTTGTCACAGCTTAAAGCACCACACCTTATTGTATTAAGCGTTCCTGCAGGAGCACCTGTAGACCAAGTATGTGAAAATTTGATTGGCGCTGGTATTCAACCTGACGACATCATCATCGATACGGGTAATAGTTTATGGGTAGATACCGTCGCAAGAGAAGAAAAATACAAAAGTAATTTTTTATTGTTTTCTTCTGCTGTTTCAGGCGGGGAAGTGGGTGCTCGTTTTGGTCCATCATTAATGCCAAGCGGCTCTCCATACGCATGGGCGCGAGTTAAACCTATTTGGGAAGCTATTGCTGCTAAAGTAGATGCTAAAACTGGAAAACCTATTGAACGTACTCAGCCAGGGCAAGTCATCACTGAAGGCGAACCTTGCGCGGCATATATTGGCCCCGCGGGAGCAGGACATTATGTGAAAATGGTTCATAACGGTATTGAATATGCTGATATGCAAATTATCTGTGAAGCCTATCATGTATTAAAAACGGGTTTGAATTTAACCAGTGATGAAATTGCTGATATTTTCTCTACATGGAATGATGGTCCACTTGATAGTTACTTGATGGAAATATCTGTTGAAGTATTACGTCATAAATCATCAGACACAAATACGCCACTTGTGGACTTGATTCTAGATAAAGCTGGGCAAAAAGGCACTGGTCTCTGGACTGCTATGAGTAGTTTAGAAGTAGGGTGTCCAGCACCGACGATTGCTCAAGCTGTTTATGCCCGTTCAATCTCATCATTTAAAGAACTAAGAACTCAGGCATCAACATTACTTGGTGGTCCTGAGCAAGTAGATTTATCTTCAGCTGAGCAACAACAAGTTATTGATCAATTACATGATGCAATGTATTGCGCTAAAATCTGTGCATACGCACAAGGTTTCCAGTTAATGAAACTCGCAGCGAAAGAACATGGTTGGACATTAGATTTTGCTAGTATTGCTAAAATATGGCGTGCGGGCTGTATCATTCGTGCAGCATTCTTACAGTCGATTTCGAATGCTTATCAACGGAATGAAAACTTAGATAATTTATTACTTGATGACTTTTTTGTGAAAGAACTCAATGACCGTCAGCATAATTGGCGTAAAGCTATTTGTCATGCGACAATGCAGGGCGTACCTATTGGCGCTTTATCCTCGTCACTTGCATATTATGACTCAATGCGTAGTGCTACGTTGCCGGCTAACCTTTTGCAAGGTCAAAGAGATTTCTTTGGTGCTCATACGTTTGAACGTATTGATAAACCGGCGGGTAAAAAATATCATGTACAATGGTCAACAAAGGGCAAAGAAACTGTTCAAGTTGATACATAAAAATTAAAGGAAGGATAAAGGCATGACTAACAATGATTATTATAAAGATAAACTAAGTGACGCGGCTTTTAAAGTATGTCGGTTAGCTGCAACGGAGCAACCCTTTAGCGGTATTTATAATGATCATTGGCTACATGGCAACTATCAATGTGCTTGCTGTAATGAGCCTTTATTTAGCAGTGATCATAAATTTGATGCCGGTTGTGGCTGGCCTAGCTTTTTTAAAGCTATTGACACTAAAGTTGCTTATAAGTCTGATGAGTCTCACCATATGCAACGTATTGAGATTCAGTGTGCAAAATGCCAATCTCATTTAGGGCATGTTTTTGATGATGGTCCAAAACCTACAGGTCAGCGTTATTGTGTTAATTCACTTAGCTTGAAATTCCAAGCTAAGTGAACCTTCCTAATTTGAGTAAAATAAGTATAAATGCTTATTTTACTCTTCATTTTGTCTACACAAGTTAGTAACTTGGGCTAGTAAACTCTCCTGCTTCAATTTTAGATAACGTAGTGTTCGCAACTTCATCAAGAAAATCAGCATTTAAATTTTTCTCTTGTTGATAACTACTTAGGCTAGCCTCGATCATTTTATCTGGTTTACCCAATAAAAGCTGGTAGGTTCGTAGCCAGATATACGCCTGTTTATATTGTTTTTTCTGCGTAAAAATAGTTGTCAGTGTCTGTAATATTTCAGGTGAGAGAGTAGTGCCAGGTTGATGAAGCTCTAAGGCTCGGTATAATAACCCTAAGGTTTTTTTAGGATTACGTTTTATATAATAGGTTGCTAAGTGATATTGTGCGGTAGAATTTTCAACAATCTCAGAGCCTTCTAATTGTAAAAATTCTGCTAGAGCCAAGTCATTGGATTCTCTTGACCAATAATAATAAAGGAGATGAGGGTGTTTCGAGTTACTATTTTTTTCAGACAACGCCGACAAATTAGCCTTAGCTTTGAATAAATTGTTTTTTCTAAGTGTCGTTTTTTCCTTTAATTTTATATGTTGAATCTGCGAAGCCAGCGACATACATTTTATGTAACCTTCATAGGCCACGAGTAAATTATATTTATCACCATCAAGATTTTCATTCTGAACCTTGATTCGGTTTAAAGCTACATCTATTCTCTGAACTTTACACCAACTATCTTGACCAAATTCATTACATATCTCCACATTATCCTTGCAAAGTTGCGCTAAGTTAACACTATCATTGCAGCCATACAGAGGAAGTAATAAGGCTAATACTCCACACCGCACTATATAGTTAAATTTTAACGTTTTTATTTTTCTAAAATTATTCATAAAAATACCAAAAAGTTTTTTGTAACCTATGGAGAAATCTTTCATACTCAATTACAATACGCCTGTAATACCAAGCGAATAAATTATTGCGATTGGTATAAATACTCTCAACTAGCTATTATCGTACTTAGTACTCTATGATAATAGCCTAATGTTCAATTGACTGAAATAAAAGGTTTAAGTAATGACTTCTCATCTTGAGGAAACGTATCAAGCAAGCTGGCAAGAGCGTCAAACGTTCGCTGAAAACATGCAACCAATTATTGGGCAGCTTTTTCGCAACAAAGGCATTGAAATACTAGTGTACGGTCGTCCACTGTTAAATGCATCTTCTATTGATATTATCAAAGCACATAAATCTGTTGCTTTACATGAAGAAAGTAAATTGCGTTTACGTGAAAGTTTTCCTTTTGTAGAAGCAATTAACAAAATGGATTTAGCACCTGCACGCATCGATGTAGGTAAGTTAGCATATAGCTACTTATACCTTGGTCAAGCTAATGACCTTTCTATAGAACAGTATTTAGAGAAAGAATTATCTGCTGAAAGCCGTGAAAACTCAAATCAAAAAAGCCAAGATGTAGTGCTTTACGGTTTTGGTCGAATAGGTCGTCTTTTAGCGCGTTTATTGATAGAACGTGCAGGTCCTAATGCTAAATTAAACCTTCGTGCTATCGTTTTACGCCCAAGTAAAGGTGGCGATGATCTAGAGAAACGCGCAAGTTTATTACGTCGTGATTCTGTTCACGGTGCCTTTAACGGTAGCATTACTATCGATAAAGAAAATAATGTAATTAAAGCCAATGGCGCTTTTATTAAAGTGATCTATGCAAAATCACCGGCTGAAGTTAATTATACCGAACATGGTATCAGCGATGCCTTAGTTGTTGATAATACAGGTATCTGGACTGACGAAGATGGTTTAGGTCAGCATTTACAATCTAAGGGTGTTGCTAAAGTATTGTTAACAGCACCTGCTAAAGGTGATATCAAAAATATCGTTTACGGTGTTAACCAAGATATGATTTTAGCATCTGATAAAATTATATCTGCTGCGAGTTGTACAACCAATGCAATAACTCCAGTACTTAAAGCACTTAACGACGAATATGGTATTCGTAATGGTCACGTTGAAACCATTCATTCGTATACTAATGATCAAAACCTAATTGATAACTACCATCCAGCGCCACGTCGTGGTCGTAGTGCTCCTCTTAATATGGTTATCAGTACTACTGGTGCTGCAAAAGCCGTTGCTAAAGCATTACCTGAGCTTAAAGGCTTATTAACGGGAAATGCTATTCGTGTTCCAACGCCTAATGTTTCGATGGCTATCATGAACTTGAATTTAAACAAAGCGACGGATAAAGATACGTTAAATGATTATTTACGTAATATGTCATTAAACTCACCTTTACAAAACCAAATCGATTACACAGCATCTAGTGAAATTGTTTCTACTGATTTAGTCGGCTCACGTTACGCTGGTGTTGTTGATTCTCAAGCAACTATTGTCGATGCAGACCGTGCTGTATTATATGTTTGGTATGACAACGAGTTTGGTTATAGCTGTCAAGTTGTACAGGTAATGCTTGAAATGGCTGGCATTACAGTACCAAGTTTACCGCTAAAATAAACGTAGGCTGCATTCATTAGCTTATTAAAAAGCGCATATTATTTGATAATATGCGCTTTTTTGTGTTCAGTGATAACATCATGATTTTTATGTCAATAATAAGTGATTGAAAGGGATGTTAACACTCTGTACAGATAAGTTGATAGATAAGCAGTAATTAAATGGTTATTCGACTAAAGTTTCACGTCACTTGGCCGATAACATTGTACTAGTCATTATTATAGGTTGAATTTATGTCTATCAGTATAGGGCAAAATAGTTCAGTAGCAGGGAAAGAAAGCTCTGGTGCGGAGCTACTCACAGCAGCGTTGTCTAAAAGGCAGCAAGAGGTTGAAGGAAAAATGGCGTTACAGCTAATTCAGTCGGCAAGCGTAACAAATTTACCAGCGCCGTCGGGTAACAGTGGCTTTAATGTAAACATTAAAGTGTAATGACCCCATAGTTTAACTTACTTGTATATTTATCTTTAAATACATCGTGCAGGCTTTGGTAATCCCGCGTATTTAGTGGCTTGTTTTGCTGGCCCTTCAGGGAACAATTTATATAAATATCGACTGCTTGCCTTTTCTTCACCAAACTCGTTTTTCATGGCTTTAGTTAAAGCACGAATAGCAGGAGAGGTATTGTATGTTAAATAAAACTGCCTAACAAAATCTATAACTTCCCAGTGAGCATCGGTTAGTTCAAACTCATCATGTTTTGCCATAATCAGCGCTAATTCTTTTTTCCACAATAGATGGTCAAGTAAATAACCTTGCTTATCGGTTGAAATTATATTGCCTTCAAAGTTTAATATTACTGCCATGTGATCACTTTTGTATGGTTAAAGGTTAATTCTACAACATCGCTCATCTCGATATGCTGTATCTCTGCTGTTATATCAAGCGCTCTAGCCTGAGCATGACTGGTAATTACATGGATTCCCAGTGTACCTTCGACGCGTTTGATTAAACTATCCATCAAGGAATGTTTGAGGTTATAACAACCATCATCCATTAATACGATAGAGTCTTGGTGATCTACCACGCTTAAACATTGTGCGAAGTCATTGGTAGCAAAAGCTGATTGCCTAACTAAATGTAAAGTGCTCATGTATATTCCTTATATTTAAAACCTAAGTACATGCTTGTGGCAATTAAGCGCTGAAGCAAACTCAGAACTAGGCAGAACCTGCACATCGTTAATATGAAAGTTTTCATCAAGCTGGCGATTAACTAAGGACTGTTGACATACATATATATCGTCAATGTCGTAGAATTCAAAAGCTGAAAATGTTTTTAAGTAATCTTTAATCGACACTAAACTACCATCTTGGTTAGCAATCAGCTGATAAACGCCGTCACCTTGAAAAAACAATGAAACCTTTTGTTCAAATGAACCAAAGATTAGTGCTACATCAAGGGCATCTTTGCCATTATTACTACTAAAAGGGGCTTTGCTATTAATAATAGCCAAACCACTGTCTGGTGATAAATCACTTATCTCTTTTATGTTTGATGATGTCATTAAAATTGTACCAAGCGCGCTGCTTTTGATGTTAATTCAACTAATTCACCTAAACCTGATACGGTAAATGCCTTATTCACTTGAACATCACCCATTGAATCACAAACGATGCCTCGTTTTTCAGCAGCTGTAATACAGATGTGCAAGGGTAATTGATACTCTTTGTGCAATCGCTGCCAGTGGTCTATTGCCTGATATTCATCGCTGGCAATGCTAATGTCTTTATTGGCATGCATGGCAGCATCTTGATAGAAAAATACGCCAATAACATTGATGCCAGCGACTAAGGCCGCTTCAACATAGGTTAATGCTGAGGTTGTTAAATGGCTATAAGGGGGAGTAGTAACTACTACGGCAAGAGTTTTCACAACACATCCAAATTATAAAGGAAATAAAAAAGCACTAAAGAATAAAACAGCTCAAAAAAAAGCCTCGCAATTGCGAGGCTTCTATTATAAATCATTATAACGCTTTTTAACGGAGATTTTTAGCCTTAACTAATCGTCGCTGCCTAATACGCCTAATAAACTTAATAAGTGTACAAAAATATTATAAATACTTAGGTATAAAGAAATCGTAGCGCGAATGTAGTTACGCTCACCACCATTAATAATACGGCTAGTATCAAATAAGATTAAGCCAGACATAATCATAATGATTGCAGCACTAATCGCTAATGACAATGCTGGAATTTGAAAGAAGAAGTTAGCAACCATCGCTACTAAAGCCACAATCATACCAACCATCAAAAAGCCGCCCATAAATGAGAAGTCTTTCTTACTTGTTAACGCATAACCTGAAAGTGCGAAAAATATTAATGCCGTGCCACCAAGAGCCTGCATAATCAACGCGCCGCCACCAGGCATTGCTGCATAAGCACTTAACATAGGCCCTAAAGAAGCACCCATTAAGCCGGTAAAAGCAAAAATCCAATAAATACCACTGGCAGAGTCCGCTTTTTTGTTTACCACAAACATTAAACCAAATGCGACTAATGTCATGATAAGCGCAGCACCGTGTGGTAGGTTCATTGCCATTGATATACCCGCTGTTACCGCACTAAACGCTAGCGTCATTGATAACAACATATAAGTATTCTTCAATACTTTATTAATTTCTATCGCCGAGCTTTGACTCGCCGTTTGAAAACCCATATTAGATTGCATAAAACTTCCTTAAGAATTTAATTCTAATTACTTGTTATAAGCTAAGATAAGGTCATTTTAGATAAGTTCAAGTTTTTATTATTTATATAACTGACTTACGCTAACTTAGTGCCTTATGACATATTATGGCATGGTGATTTTTAAAATACCATGCTTAGCTTTGTATAAAGGTGGCATTAATTTGTTTTCTTTTGTAACGAACAATGGAATGAGTTCACTTATTTAAAGGACTAAATACGAACTGAGTCTCTATTTGATTAATGCTGAAACCACTTGAGCCCTAATGTTTGATAACTGTTTATAATTTCTTGCTTTCTTTTACAGTTATTACTGTGGTCATTAATTAGGCCTGATGCTTGTAGATGAGCATATATAGTGGTTGAACCAACAAATTTGAAACCACGTTTCTTTAAATCTTTACTAAGAGTATCAGAAATAGAGGAGGTAGCCGGGTAATCAGCCAGTTGGCTTATACTACTAACTTGCACTGTGTTATCAACAAATGCCCAAATATACTTATTAAAGCTACCAAACTCTTCTTGTATAGCCAGAAAGCACTTCGCATTGTTAACCGTTGCAGAAATTTTACCCTTATGACGGATAATCCTAGGGTCGAGTACCAAGCGCTCTTCATCAGCTAAAGTGTATTCGGCGACTTTAGCCACATCAAAATTTGAAAATGCTTTTCTATAACCATCACGCCTCTTTAAAATGGTATACCAACTTAAACCCGCTTGCGCAGATTCAAGAACGAGATATTCAAACATTTTAGTATCTTCAAGTACAGGTACACCCCATTCTTCATCATGATATTTTACATAGTCCACTTTAGTGGAGTCCAACCAAGGGCAACGGCAGGTACTATCGACTGTCATTATATAATTCTTCCTTAATGTAGTTAAATTGCTTGAAAAAAAAGCAAGATGTTTTATTTTTTACCAAACAAACCTAATAAAGGCATAAATATTAAAATAGTGCTTTACAACGTACTAGAGAGACTTTAATATCCGCCTCGTTCTCAAGCAAGCATTGTTTTACAAGCTTATTTGTTTACTTCAGGTGAGATGGCTGAGTGGTCGAAAGCACCGGTCTTGAAAACCGGCAAGGGTTTGTAGCCCTTCTAGAGTTCAAATCTCTATCTCACCGCCACATTATAAAGAATGGCTAATAAATATATTAGCGGTTCTTGTTTTAAAGAGTTTAAAGGTAGGAAAGACAAATATAATCTTTCTTATTTAATAGTTACAGGTGAGATGGCTGAGTGGTCGAAAGCACCGGTCTTGAAAACCGGCAAGGGTTTGTAGCCCTTCTAGAGTTCAAATCTCTATCTCACCGCCACATTATAAAGATTGGCTGATAAATATATTAGCGGTTCTTGTTTTTAAAGAGTTTAAAGATAGGAAAGATGAACTTAATCTTCCTATTTAATAGTCAAAGGTGAGATGGCTGAGTGGTCGAAAGCACCGGTCTTGAAAACCGGCAAGGGTTTGTAGCCCTTCTAGAGTTCAAATCTCTATCTCACCGCCACCTTCTAAAGGGCTGCCGTAAGGCGGCCCTTTCTCGTTTTTAGGCTAAAAAGTATCGAGGGTAACTGAAAGGTAACTCAAAAAGGTAACTCAATTGCTAATTTCGACTTTTGACAGTGGGAACAATGTGAGTTTTTCTGTCGTAATCAGCAGTTTGTTTTGTAGTTGTATGGCCAGCAGCGTTTCTTTTTTCTTCTAAACTGCCTTCAAAATCGCTTATCCCTTTGGCTTTTAGATCGTGAAAAGTGAAATCCATTAAATAACCAGTTGATTTTCTTGCGCGTTCCATCGTTGATACCCAACGTTCACGAAAACCATTAGCACCGTAACCTGAACCGTTAAACTGATGAATGACATACATTGAACTAATTGATGGGTTCACTTTATTTGCGTGAGAAATAGCTTTTTTGAGACGTGGAGACCATTCTTTTATTTGTTTCTTGCCAGTTTTACCTTGTTTGATATAAATACCTTCAGCAATAAGTTGTTCTTTTCGTAATCTCTCAACGTCACCACGCCTAGCCATGCAAAGGTAAGATATTTCAGCAGCGGCATAGATGACGGGACAAGCGTGATCTAGCAACGCTTGATATTCTACATCTGTGACGTATCGGTCACGCGCTTTTTCGGTAAACTTCTTTACACCGACACAAGGATTCACCTTTATTTTTCCGCGTTCATACGCCCATGAAAATATGGCTTGTAATGCAGATTTGTGACGGTTTGCTTGACTAATCCCAGACTTAATAGCTTTCTTATCCATGAACATGCGTACATGCTTAGGTTCAACCTTGTTGATGTCCATCTTGCCAAAAGCTATCAACAAATCCTTTTTGTAACCTAGATAATCCTTTTGAGTACGGGGTGCTTTGTCGATGAATGATGCGCTGAGAAAGAACTTTTCAAACAAACTAGCAACCGAATTGATGTTATCCAATGATGCACATTCTTTTTCGTATAACATCCAAACAAGCGACTTAGCAACGTCCAATCCACACAAACGAATTTTCCCGCCAGATTTTGGTTGAAATACATATGCCACTTTTGTTTTATAAACCCGGGGTGGCATCCATTGATCTTCAGCTTTTCGTTGTTGAGTCACTGTCCACGCTTTAAAAATCTAGGTCAAATCCGTCATCATTAGCTATTCGGGCCTGACCTGCTTGCTCTATCCATTTACTAGTTGTACGTACTTGGCCGTCCTTACCCTCAATATAGTAAATTTTATGCTTTCTGAGACATTTTGCGACATCCGAAGGCTGAACATAACCAGTCAACTGCCTAAGATCTTCTTTATCCAATATAGACAACATCAGTGAAGTCTCCTTTTATCCATTGGTTCAAACAATGATATTTATGACTATAGGTTTGCGTTAAGTTAAGAGCTAATGTTTGATGGCTCATATTCATTACCTTTAATTAATTGGATGAATAACTTCTATTGAGGTTTTTTAATACTCAATCCGTAATAGCATAGTGCTAATTTTTTCTTACGATTAGTTACTCGATTTAAAGTAAATATAATGCATCATAATACTTCGTACAAGGTCTGGCTTCTCTGTACCCCTTTGTTTTAAAGGGGTGCGCACCATTAAGGCCTGCGGCACAGTGCTTTTCATTTGTGAAAAAAATATAACTTTTTTTAAATGAGAGGACTCTAGGAATGTTTTTCTTTAATAAATGCTGCTTAAAAGTACAAATTGCGTAATACCAAAGTACGACTATAAATTTGGACGCTATGCAAAAGAGTTTGATCCTCTTTACAAAACTCCAAGAAGATTAACACCAAGAGAGTGCGCTCGTTTGATGGGATTTGAGAAGCCAGAGAATGACAGAGTTGATGCGGATACTGACTATAGAATTGTCTGTGCCGATACTCCAGCTTATAAGCAGTTTGGGAATTCAGTTGTAGTTCCTGCTTTTAGAGCTGTAGCTCAGTTGTTACGTAACCATCTAGTTAATCAACGCTAAACTGAGTGGTCATGAATAAATGCCTATGTGGTATGAATTAATAATAAAATTAATGCATTAAGACACTCATATTTCATTTAATAATGAAATATGAGTGATCAATAATTGTAGAAATAATAGTTTTTACCATTACACATCTAATAAAGGCTATTGGGAATTTATATGTTTTTTGGTGAAAGCTGCTTATGCTACAAATCAATATCACTATATCTTCTCGCTTAATTAAGACTAAAGGATCAATATGCTGGTATCATTTCCAAACAGGATCTTTATTCGCTAGTAAGTAGCGTTTTAAGTCAGCAGATATTTGTTTTTTATGGAATATTGCTTTTTTATTTGACTTAAAGCCTCTTTATCGGCTAACGGTAAATAGACGGGGTTATTATGACTAATCAATGGGACGGAGTTTTTCCAGTGAGAAATTAGCGGTGACTTCTCACTATCAATGATAACTTTTGCCTTATCAAAATATGCTGACAGATTACCATAGCGACACTATTTGATGATTAAGGTGCTATAGTGATTTTTTGTTAGGTGAAGGAACATCATGAATAAGAGTACTATTTTAAGACAAATTACCATGCTTAAAATTATCCCTAAGCATCCTGCTTTTGTTCTGACTAAGGATTTGTACCAGCGATTAATAGATGATGGTTTTAAAACATCTACTCGCACTGTCGAGCGAGATTTACATAAGCTTGCTGATGTTATGGGGTTAATTAATTATGATAGCCCTGAGGGGTATAAGTGGTCTTATATAAACCATGCCCGCGAGTTGTTGCCTGCACTTTCCCCAAGCGAATCTTTATTACTACTGCAAGCTAAAGAGCATTTGAAAAATATTATGCCATTTAAAGCCTTGCAGTCATTAGAGCCGCGATTTGATAAAGCTGAGGCTACTTTGTCACAGAATACGGTTATGGCAAACTGGCAAGATAAAATTAAGGTTGTTCAAGGTATGGTGCCCTTGATTGTTGCTGAGGTTAATGAACAGATTAGGGAAGATGTTTATGAGGCAGTTGCACAAGCTCAGCAAATAAATATCAATTACCGAAAAAACAATGGCGATGTTGCCGATTATTCATTAAGTGCTCATGGTTTGATTATAAAAGACTATGTTCAGTATTTAGTGGCGAGCAAGCTTAGCTCACCAGATATCTTTCAATTATTCAAATTATCACAAATACAATCAGTAGAGCGCCAATTTTTAGATAATTTGCCGAGTGCTGATGATGTTTCAGTATTCATACGCTCGGATGTAACTGGCTTCATGATAAGTGAAGAACCAATATTGCTAAAAATGAATATTTCTGGCCCAGCATTAAACCTACTAGAAAATTCAAAACTTAGTGATGATCAACATCTTAAATTTTTTACGGGCAGTACTGGACGACAGTGCGCGTTGTTAACAGCGACGGTCGATTTTACCTATACTCTTGTTCACTTTTTATTAGGTTACGGTAAGTTGGTTCAAGTGATAGAGCCACAATGTTTGGTTGAAGAGATAGAAGAGCGTAAAACTGGTGAAGTGTTTTGAATAATTGAGTGTTTATCAGTAAATACTGCTGAAGGTATTGCTCACCACTAACGTTTAGGTGGCGACAACATCTGTCGGTAGCACAAATACAATAGCCATAGTTCCTTTATTTTAGTACTAAAAGAGACAACTATGGCTATCAGAAAAAAAACTCCCATATTAGAAATAGAAGCTAAACCTTACGCACTATCTATGCATGAGCAACCACTAGTTCTTTGCTGTATTTACAAACTGCTCCAGCAAATTCAAACTCATTGTTTAGCATTAGATGATTTGATTGATGAGTCCATCATCGTTCGTAGCTTGGCAGCCTTGGGTATGCCAAGACGATTTGTAAGTGGCATACAAAAAATTGATATTCCAAAGTTTTTACGTAAAACCAAAAATACTAAACAAGATCATCAGCTGAAATGGCTGAGCAATATCGTTGATGAAACGTCATTGTCTACATTGAAAGCGGCCAAGTTTTACCAAAATATTCGCACATTAACGAAAAAAACAAAACATCCTCGCCTGTATTTAAGGTTGTACCTATTTTGTTACCTTAAACAGGTCTCAGATCCTTTTCGTCAATTGGTTGATGAGCTTAATTCAGACTACGGTAACAATGAAGATTCTAAGTTTCTACTATTAAACATTATTGGTATTAGTGAAAGTGATATTAATAAAGCTCTTGTAGGTTATGAACTTGCGGAGCAGGGCTGTGATAGCTTATTAGTGAATCAAGATGAAGAAAGTATTCATACTCAAAGCTATTCATGTATTGATATAAGGATACTGCTGGCAAATGTTGAACTTCCTCAGAAGTTTATTCCGGTTATAAGTAGCCATCTTGAGCTGAATTCAGTAGAACACTTAATTAGACAGTGTTATCAATTACGCTATAAAACCTCATTGATCCCGTCAGACTTTTCTTCCGATCAATTTATACCTATGTTCCAGTATTTAGAAACAGCAATAGCACTTAAACAACGGGGAGTGAATATTTTATTGCATGGTGAGCCAGGCGTAGGGAAAACCGAATTAGTTAAAACGATAGCCAGTGCTCTAGGTTGTGATCTTTTTGATATTAGTAAAAACTCAAGTAATGATAGGTTTGGTAACCTTTCAGAAAATATGGCAAGTGAGTTACTACGAACTCAAGTACTTTGTGAGCAATTAGGTAACATTATTTTGTTGGTAGATGAATGTGATGATTTTTTTTATGAAAGTGCTTCAAGTGGTAGAAATATCAGAAAACATCAGATAAATAAAATTTTAGAGTGTTCAATTAAGCCAACAATATGGGTAACTAATAACCCATCTAGCCTCGATGATGCTTATGTGCGTCGCTTTGATATGGTGATGGAGATCACATCACCAGAGCCTGAAAACTATGAAAATAAAATAAGGAAGCTAAGTAAAGGACTGCGCTTATCAAGCGATTTTATTAAACATATTTGCCATCACAAAAATCTATCAATTGCGCATATAGAAAAAGCTATCAAGGTTACTAAAACGTTTGGTCTGACTGCAACAGACGCACAAGAACAGATGGTTATGCTCTTAAATGGTTATCTTGTTGCAGGTAGTTATCCCAAACTAAAAGATATACAAAAGTCGTCACATTTAGATTATGACTTATCACTAACCAATAGTATTGGGCATGACTTGAAAGTTGTGCAAAAAGGTATCAGCCGTTTAGGTGAGTCTCGTATATTGCTCTATGGCCCTCCTGGAACAGGGAAGTCGGCTTATGCTAAGTATTTAGCAGAAGAGGTTAATATGTCATTAGTCATTAAGAAGGCATCAGACTTATTAGGTTCCTATGTTGGGGAAACAGAGAGAAATATAGCGGCAGCTTTTGATGAGGCAAAAGATAAAAGTGCTGTACTTCTGTTGGATGAAGTCGACAGTTTTTTAAATTCCCGCGAAGGACATAACCAAACTTGGGAATCGACTATGGTAAATGAAATGCTGACTCAAATGGAAAATTTTGATGGTGTCTTTATAGCAACAACAAACTTTAATCAAAAGCTAGATCATGCCGTTGCTAGACGTTTTGACTTTAAAATAAAGTTGGATTATTTAAAATATGAGCAATCGATAAAAATGTTCAAGCAATTAGCACCTCAAATAAGCCAAAAGACGAAAGGTAAACTTGAGAAACTCGTTAATTTAACTCCAGGTGACTTCTTAGTAGTAGCCAGAAAATGTACGTTACTAGGTAAGTTCGATGAACTCTTTGTTTTGAATTACTTACAGCAAGAGTCTGTTTATAAAAGTCCCAATACAAGCCCTATTGGTTTCTTATGACATTTTAAAAATACTGATTTAGAACAATAAATACGCTTTATTCAGTGGTTTATATAAATTAAAAAACTATATTCGTTTAAAGCAATGTACATTATAACAACATCAAATAAAGGGAATTATATGAGATTTGTCCTAGTTACCGACTCACTGTCTGCATCAGTAGTGAGAAAAAAGTTGGCTTCAACAGGTGCTGTTAATACAAAAGTAGGAACGTTTACTTCTCTAATTGAGCTTTTGTCTGAACTTTGGTTAATTCCCAACATTGAAGATGATTTTAAGCAAAATTTATCAGATAAAGCATTAGAAGCAAATGATGCTTTCTGGTCTGAAAGTATCATGGTTGATCGAATTGCTAGCTTGGCTTCTGTCGAATCAAGTCTGAGATTAATCCTATCTGCATTACCTCTCAATGAACCACTTGAGTTATTGAAAGATAGCTCAACTAGAATGGCTCGATATTATAATGATTTAGTCATACTCTTTGATTCTTTGGAACATTGTAGGCCACGTATTCAATTGTTATCGGCAGCTTGGTTAAAGGTGGCAGATTTACAGTCAATCGAGTCATTAGAATTAATATGTTCCCCTGAGCTTCTAGATTTAGAACTGTGGCAAACACAAGTAGTCGATAAACTCTTGAGTTTAAGAACAGAGCAAGAAGACTCTGCTTTGATTACTTCTGCATTAACTGAAGTATATCAAGCACACCCTGATATAAATGGGGAACTTAGCTTATTAAGCAAACAGCTTTTTAATGTATCTGATTTACATCACTCATCAGCACCTAACAATATTCGTTGGTTATCTTGTCGAGACAGCTTACAAGAGTTGGAAGTAACTGTTGGTATGTTAAGAAGTGTAATAGATTCAGGTACAAATCCAAATGAGATTGCAGTAATTGTGCCTAGTCATTCAGAAATGGAGTCAACACTACCAGAATTGATGAATTATGCTGGTATTTTAAGCTCAAATAAACAAGCAGTTAGCAGTGCTTATCAATGGGACTTACAGTTAATAAAGGATTGTTTGATATATTTCCAAGAGCTGACAGACCATAGGGATGCATATGCCCCAATGAGTTTGGCTGCAATTATAACTAATCCATTAATGCCTTGGTCAAAGTATACTAGTCAAAAGTACGCTGATTTGTGTTTTAAGGGAAACTTTAAAAACACTCTAGCTAACATAGAGTTTCCTGAACCAGATAACGCTTTATTAGAGGTATTATGCTGTGACTCTGTTTCTAATTGGACTGTTTGGTTAGAACAAATAATAGAGCATTTGAGATTTCCTAAAGATGCTAGATATGCTTCCCAAAAAGTGTGCTTGGAGGCTATTGATGAATTAAAACTTTATCAAACACAGATGCAGAAAGTCGATCTTAATCAGCAGATAAACCTGCTAATTAATCAAATTCAACCCCAGAATTTCTCTAATGATAATACTTCTCCTAGTGAGCTTCAAAATGGCGTCTTGGTTCTGGATGAGTCAGAAGTTTTATTATCGCATGTAAAACACCTTTTTATTCTTGGTTTTAACCAAGGCTCTTATGAGGCGACACCTGCGATTAAAGGAGTTTTTACTAAAAATAATTTGCAGTATTTATCAATGCAGGCGGGGCTAGAATTTAATCGTACATCAGCTAAACAGAATTACCTTCAAGAACTTTTAAGAAATAACCTATCTAAAGCTAGTCATTCGATTACATTGCTCTTGTCAGAGCAAGGCTATGATGGCTCCACAATTCAACCCAGCGCAACATTACTAGATATGGCTCTTTGCTTTCAACCTATGGAAGGAGTTAAGCCTGAGTTATTAATCGAAAGTGTTCATAGCAGTGAGATCAAATTACCATTTATTTCGCATGAAATGGAAACAGCCAAAGTTAAGCCTAAAACTGTTATCGAATTGAGTGATATTGAGCTGGGAATAGATTTGATTGAAATTAATCAGGATATAAATGGCAACCAACGAACGGAATCACCAAGTAGCCTTAATGATATGTTGGTTTCACCTTTAGCATGGTTTCTGAACCGCCAAGGCTTGACCAGTAAAGGTTGGGATGTTCAAGAGCTTAGTATATCCCTACAAGGAACTATTGCTCATAAAGTGTTTGAATTGCAATTTGATACGGAAAGTAAGTTAAGTATTGAAGAGTATGACACTTTATTTAATGAAGCTATTTCCATAGAAGCTCCATTCTTACTTACCCCTTTTTGGCGTATAGAGCGCTTACAATTACAAAACGAAATTCAGAAGTCGCTTATTCCCTTTGTTGAGTGGTGCCAAAAGCAAAAGTGGAACATTAAGGAAACTGAACTAGAAATGTTTGGCTCTTTATGGGGGCTACCACTACGGGGTTTTGCTGATTCAATTTTTGAACAGGGTAATGAAACATTAATTCTCGACTATAAGAAATCTAAGTCAGATAAACGATTAAAAATGTTAAATGAAGGTTTCGATCTTCAGACATATATTTACAGAGAATTATATCAACAAATGACAAAAGTTAGTGTGAGTAATGTTAATAGTGGCTATTACACACTGAATGATAAAAAACTGTTAGTTGATGGAGTTCCACATTCTAATAATGCTGATATTGAACAGGTAAGGCCCAGAGTAAGTCTAGAGGAACAATCATCATTAGCTATTGAAAAAGTGGAAGAAAGAATTAGTGAGTTACGAAAAGGACAGATTAAATTAAATAGCGATGAGGACAATCAAAAATGGAACGAGCTTGGCATAGCTGCTGAATATATATTTGAAAGACACCCATTAGTTAAACAATTTATGAAACCTGAAGGAGAACAATAACATGGCATTAAATGAACTTATAACTCCTTATCAGCCTTTAAATTTAATCAAAGCAGGAGCTGGAGCTGGTAAAACCTATCATATTCAAAAAACGTTAACTGACTGGATTTGTCAGGGCAATGTTAAAGCGGATCGTATATTGGCAGTTACCTTCACAAATGCAGCAGCAAATGAAATGCATGAACGTATTAGGTTAGCTTTAATACAAAAAGGCTTGCACGAGGAATCTAAATTACTTCAACAGTCATCTATATCAACAATTCATGGTTTTGGATTATCTTTAATTGAGCGTTTTGCATTTGAAAAAGGAAGCTCACCTGAGCCTAAGCAACTAACAGAAGCAGAGCAACGCATTCTAATTAGTCGAGCACTGAGCGATGTTGAAGATATTGACCCTATCCTTAATCGATTACCATACTGGGATTATAAGCTGAAAAAAGGTAAGGATTTTATAAGTGCATCTGAACAGCTTAAAAATGACTTGTTAGCTACAATATCGTCATTGTTAAATTTAGGTGAAAAAATTCATAGTAATAACTTTAACTGCTTAGTTGAACAGGCTTTAGAGTCTGTTCGTATTACTTATGGTAAGGGACTGTCAAAAGAAGGGACATTAAACAATTCTTTAATGAAAGCAGTACAAGTTATCCAGAACAAATACACCTTAGAAGAGCTTATTGATGAGTGGGGAAGTAATACTGCTACACGAAGCTTCGTTACAACAATTTTTGATGTTACTTCGGATAACATAAAGGATGACTGGAAGTTATGGACAAAATTACAAAGCATAGAAACAGCCCCGAAAATTTTTAATAAAAAAACAGGTGATTCAAAACATGAAGATTCATCACTAGCATTTGCTTTATGGGCAGCAGCCGATAAGTTAAAAGTTCACCCTGGTCCATTGAACAAATCTTTAGCTAAAATAGCTATGCTTTTAAATAGTGCCAAACTTGCTCTTGGAGAATATCAAGCAGGTAAAAACTCATCAGGTTTAATAGATTTCAACGACATGGTTACTCTTTCAGAGCAGTTAATGAAAGAAGAGCAATACTTGTCTGAAATGAAATCTCAGTATGACTGTTTAATCATTGATGAATTTCAAGATACTAACCCGTTACAATTTGCCTTACTTTGGGCTTTTCAAAAAGTAGGGATTCCTACATTGATTGTAGGAGATGTTAAGCAGTCAATTATGGGTTTTCAAGGAGCGGATAAGCGTTTGTTTGAAAGCTTACTTAAGCAAAATTCAGACTGCTCTAGTGAGTTAACTAGTAACTGGCGTAGTACAAATGAAGTCATGGAATTTGTAAATAAGCTAGGTCCTAAACTATTTAAGGAGCAATATCAGAAGCTAACACCACGAGCACAAATTGCTAGTGAGCTAGATCCTGTTGTAGTGATTAATTTTTCCCCTGAGCTATGGGGAAGCAAAGCAAGTAAAAACAAGCGAGGTTACAGCAGCGAAGGAGCTTTTGCTATTGTGCCTGAAATAAAAGCATTGCTTGATTCAGATAAGGAAATAACAGATAAAGTAACTGGTTTAAAAAGAAAAATCAGACCGAATGATATTGCTGTTTTAGGGAAAACTCATAACGATTTAAATCGTTTTGCCTTTGCATTACGACAGGCAGGTATTCAACCACAAATTAAAGAAAGCGGGTGGTTTGAGTCAGACTCAATAAAGGAATTGTTTTATGCATTAAGCTACATTGCTGACCCAAGAGATCAACATGCATTACTTTATTTGAAAGTCCTTCGTGACCCGAGTATTCACCTGCAAGATGTTTTTAGTGAGTATTTAAAACAAGATAAACCTAGAAGGTTTGAATTCATAGAGGTTGAAGTTCTAAATGAATTATTAAGACAATCAAAACTCAGCTCTTTAAAACACTTAGTGCAGCGATGTATTGATGATTTAGGTTTGTGGGACAAATTTGCAGCTATAAACGAATCTCAGAGTAATCAACAACAACGTACTAACTTATTAAAACTAATTCACCTCGTAGATGTATTTGAAAAGTCAGAATATTCTTCACTTAAAGCCCAAGGTATTTACGGAAAAGGTTTATCAAGTTTTTTGATATGGTTAAAGGTGAATCGAGATGATTTTGATAAGCAACCTGATGTAAATGGTGACAATCAAAATGCCGTAGTGTTAAGTACTTGGTTTGCTTCTAAAGGACTAGAATGGCCGATTGTTATTGTCTTAGGGTTAGAGAAGGAAGTTAATGTAAGACTTCCGCATATTTCTGTTCAGTACAATTCAGATAATGATGTTGATGAAATGTTAGAGAATGCATTTACTCAAATCGTTACTAGTTTTGATGACTCTAAAACAAAACAAAAGTTTATTGATATGTTGATGCCATTTGAGCAAGAGACATTGAAAAATTTAACATATGTTGTCATGACAAGAGCAAGAGAGCAGTTAATACTCCCTTGGTTTGAAACAGATAAGCAAAATACGATGCAGAGTTATGTCAATCGTATAAACCTTGATAAATACTCCCACAAAGCAGCATTCTATTCAGATGAATTAAATAAAAAAATTGCCGGCAAAGAGCCAACTAAGAAATTAGGTAGAATAAATTTAACCGCACAAAAAACACCTGAGGGTGTTCAGGCCAATATTTCCCCTACAGCCTTAGCAAATAATATTATTAAAAATGGCTTAGTCGATAACCTAGATGAATTTGTGTCATTTGAGTATGGAGCACCAGTTAAATTAGAGAGTCTTGATAATTATCAAGCTAATGACTTGGGCACCTGGATACATCAATGCTACCAAGTTCTCATTAGCAGGCCTGAAATTAGGGATCGCTTATTTGTTAAGTTACCTGTTATCAATGGCAATCAAGAGCTTAAAGAGCAGCTTATTGTGCAAGTTGATAACCTTAAAACTTGGCTCAATAAAAACTGGAACGCATCTTCGTACAGAACAGAGTTACCAATGTTATCGATGGCAGATAATGGAGCAACGCTGAGCGGAATACTTGATTTATTGGTTGAAACAAATGATGGCTATTGGATAGTTGATCACAAAACTGACCGTAAAACCGATGACAAACAGTTCAAACATCATCTACCCCAATTGCTTACTTATGCAAAACACATAACGTTGAACAAGCCTATTATTGGGGTTGCCATAAATTGGGTGAGAGATGGGCGGTTAACAATAGTACGATTAGGAGATAATGATTATTAGTTCAGACTTTCCACCTTATAAAAACCTGATTAGTGAATTCTATTATGTTTATTCACTCGATATTTTGAAAGTGAATCTTTTTTAAAGGATTATTATTAAATGATTATCTCTGATTATTTTACTGAGTACGATGAAAACGTTGCAACCGATTTAAATGTAGACCCTTTGGGATTACAAGTGATTTGGTCTGTTTATGGACAAAAAATATTTAAAAATAGAGTGAGTTCTATTTCAAATGACGTCAGGAATTATACCATTAACTTATTTCATCATTTTATTATTAAATCATTGGTGGAAAATGACTCTGTTTTGATAAGTAAAAAATTGTTAAATGCTTTTGGTGGTAAAAAAGATTCATTAGCTTTTAAACATGCATGTTTGGTTTTCTTCGAAAATTTATTTGTTTATTCAGTTATTCAACATGGAGATGGGTTAAAAGCACAAGCCTCTGGTGTGTTAGGGATTTCTAAAGCAAGGCGAAAGTGGAATGAGCAAAATAATAACCCGAAGCTGGTTTTTAGTAACAAATCACTAAGTCATATACTCGTTAGACAAACTCTTTTAGGGGTGAGCGGTCGATATAAAACGCCTATGATAGAAATGAAGTTTTTTGATAAAAACTATGTATATTCTTCTCCCAAGTTAACAGGGAATTGGGATGGAGTGAATGAATTTATTATTTCTACTCCAGTTTTAAAAATATTAAAGCAAGAATTAGAAAGATATATTTTAGCAATCTTAGATATTAATGAAAAAGTACCAACAGTAAACTTTAAATCAGTACCTGACTCTTTAAAGCAAGCATACGTGAATGCATTTTCATCACCCAAAGTGGTTGGTAGTTACTCACGAAAATTTTGGCTAAAAAACAGTGAGTTAGATAAAGGCGCAGCTGGTGCCTTTTTGACGGTGTTAGATGAACAGCTAAGCAGCTCTAATAATGAGCGCTACTCGACACGAATACTTTTTGAAAAGTCGAAACAAAAACCTTTGGAAGCGAATGAACTAATAAAGATCACCAATATTGAAAAAATAGAACCTTTCTTGGCTGATATAGACTTAATGTTTAGTTTGATCTTAAGTCAAAAAGCACAAACAAAAACAGATGTAATTGCCAAATGGAAAACATATAACAGAGATAGTCAAACATTAAAGACAAAAGCAGAATCTATTTATCTTGATAAGCCTTTAATTAATATATTGTCTGGTTCCGGCCTTAAGCGTTTAGATAAATTATTGCAATTACGTAATTTAGATTCTTTAGAAGCACAGCTTGATCATTTGATTAAGTATCATGAAAAAATTATGGAAAAACGAAATCAATCTTCTTGGTTGACCACAAATAATGAAGGTTTATTAAAAATACAGGTAAAACAACGTACACAACCAGAAATTGATGCTAAGCCATTTAATTGCTGGGTTAACAAATATTATGTGCCCCAATTTTATAATCTAGTTTCAGGTTTTCAAGGAGTAGAGCAATGAAATTATTATCTGAATTTGGCAATCAAGTAAGTCAATTAGGAGCTCTTAAAAGGGTGTGGATAACGAGTTTTAATTTAAGTGTTAACTTTATTGAATCTCATCTATTACCAATAATCGTTGGCATGGACCCTCCTAAAAACAGAATGGACTATGAGTCTTACCAAAAAGAGTTAATTGATAAGAAAATAGACTTTAAGGTTTTCTGTGATAAACGGATGATGAATAACTTTGATACAAAAAAAACCTCAATAAATGTTTATGGAGTATCACCACGTAGTTTGGAATATTTTTCTGAAAAAAGTTTATTTCACCCTAAAGTTATTTATCTTGAAGATATTAATGGTCAAGTAGTTTTGGGTGCAGGGAGTGCAAACCTAACCATCAGTGGCTGGGGAAGAAATCAAGAAGTTTTCACTTTCAGAAAAGTTAGTACTAAGCAACAATTAGAGCAAATTAAAGATTTTTTTAAAGGGTTTATGGGGAAAAACAAGCTAGGCTTAGGGAAAAAAAGTTTTTGGGGAAAAGATAAAAGTTGGAGGTTTGTTCATAGCTTTCAAGATGAATCATTTTTAACACAGTTATTGACAAAAAAAGATAAAGAGCTAGCTGTTTGGTCTCCTTATTTTCCTAAAAGTTTACCTTGTTTTATTAACAATCTACAAGAAAGTACTCAATGTAAAAATTTGGTTGTTCATCTTACGCCGGATTTGATTGACGGTAAAATAATAAGAACGCAGTGGAACGATGATTTAAATCAATTAGTCAGCACGAAGCAAGTAAATTTTTATAAAAACTCAGTAAAAAAACATCCCAATACAGAGTTATGTCATGCAAAAATATGGCAGACCTCAAATAAGCTCGCCATTGGCTCTTGGAATTTTACTGGACCAGGCTCTAATAATTTGAAAAAGGATGAACAATGGGAAGATTGGTCCGATTTAAATAATATTGAAGCTGGGATTATATTTAAAAACAAAGCAGAATTAGGTGACTTTTTGGGGGATGAGCTTAAGGTTACTTCTGATAATTTTGCTTCTTTGGAGGTATTAGCTGACGAAGCGTTAAGTGTTCCTGAAGAGTTACCATTTGATATTCAGGTATATTTTGACTGGCAGTCACAAAAGTATACATTTGATGGGAAATGGTGTCGCACAGAAAAAAGCAAAGAATATAGTCTTAAGCTTCCTGATATAAAAGCCTTTGAAATACCTTCAAGACGTAAAAATTCAGCTATAAACCTTGAGGAGATACTCTTACGTTCTCCACAACCAATCGAGTTGTTAACGCAACACACCTTCGATGTTCTAAAAGATAAAGATGTTGTGCATAGGGGGATTATTATAGAAAAATCGGTTTTACATCGAAGAGTACAAGGTTACGAGAGTTTAACTGACTTATTAGATAGTTTGATCACTAATGAAGATCCAGAAAATAGTAACAACTCAAAGCCAAGAAAGCCATTAAATGTAGATGACGCAATATTTGAAGATGATAGTTCAACCATTAAAGTAAATAGTAAAAATGGGGCTAGTTACTTTAAATTGTTTCAAGCAACTGAAAATTTTGAATTGAATCTTAAAGAGTCAAAAACACTTGTACATTTAGAGAAGTTAATATTTGTTTATCCAGGTTGTTTAGCTGAATTAAGAGAAAAAATTAACGAGAAAATAATCACCTCTGAGCCTGATGTGTTTAATTGGTTTTTAGCCGAAGAATATAGCTTGTTAGTAAATGTTGCCCTTGAACAATATCAAGTATTGAGACCTAAAGGATCTTCTATTAGTCCACCAATGCATAAATGGGATCAACTTGAACTTGAAAGTCCTTTATTACCACCAAGTCTAAAAAATTCTAAGCGCTATATCAAATTAATTAAAAAGGAATGTAATTATGACCGAAGCTAATTGGGGGGCACTAAGTCCAGAGCTTGTTTCACAATGGATTAATTTTGATAAAGATAACTCTGATTGGCGTTATGTTCCTGAACAAGCAATATCTATGGCTGCAAAACAAATAGAGGGAGTGGCTTATTTATGGAATGTTCTGTCGCTTCATGGAACTGCGGTTCTCGCAGATGAGGTGGGGATGGGGAAAACATTTCAGGCATTGGGGGTAGCAAGTTTATTATGGAAAATGAAACCGGATGCCAAAATTTTAGTTATGGCACCAAATAGAGATATTTGTAGACATTGGGTCCGTGAGTATGATGAATTTATTAATAGCCATTATAAGGATATGGATCATCTTGTAAAAAACTCAGCAGATGGTGGACCTATTCATAAGGCAAAACTTTGTTGGAATTTGTCCTCATTAGTCGATGCTATAAAATCTAATAATGGGAGTTTATTCTTTACGACAATTCATGCGTTAAGTGGTTTAATTCCGTCTGACAATAAGAATGGTGATTTAGGTAAAAAGGCATCAAAAGCTGCGAGTGAAATTCATGAACAGATAAAAGACGCTTTGGGAAAAGATGGTTTTGATTTGATAATCGTTGATGAAGCTCACTACTTTAGAAATGCTAAAGGCGGTTCACAAAGGGCACATGCAGCCAAAGCATTTTTTGGAAGTGAAGGACGAAGATTAGGTCAAAAATCATTACTTATGACAGCAACACCTAGTCATTCAGGCTTGTCTGATATCGCAAATGTGTTGAGTAATTTTGCAGATATTGGTCATGTTAAGGAGACAAAAGATCTTATCGCTTTATTGAACAAATTTACTTTACGACGATTAAGGTTAATGAGAGGTAAAGATGAGGATAAATTCCACAATAAACACCATTATAGAAAAGAAATTGCTGTGGAAGCCAACTTTGATAAAAATCCAGAGTCAGAATTATTCTTTGCCTTATATCAGAAAAAGTTAGTGAAAGAACTTGGTGAATCCAAGACAGGTAAAAAGTTTTTATATGGTTATCTTGAGGGTTTTGAGTCTGTTGGAGTGCAAGAAGAACTAAGTGATACAGTAAATAATAATGATCCGAACGAAAAATCTAGTACTGATTTTAATAATTCTCCTGATAGTCGAATTTTAGAAAAATTAACCAAACAATATACAAAATTATTCAAAACGTTCCCTGAGCACCCCAAATATAGTCTTTTAGTAAAAGAGGTTGTACCAAGTAAGTTATTTAAAGGGGGGAGAGACTTACATGATGACAAAGCCCTTATTTTTGTACGACGTATTCCTTCCGTTAAAGAGTTAACTCAACGTGTAAACTTGGCATATGATCAGATAATGGCTCGCCAAATTATTACTGCTTGGGGCTTGAAATGGGATAGTGATGAAGTTAAAAAATGGAAGGAAAGGTCATGGAGCAGAGCTGGGTATGCGGAACTTGTGGAAAAAATACAAATAAAAGACAACTCGGATACACAACTTGAAAATGATCCATTAAATATACCAAATGAGATAGACGGCTCATTACTAGGTTCACGAATTTCTGACTTGTTTGTTATTAAAAAGGGGGAAGGGGGCGCGACAGATTGTTCAAATGTAAGCTTGCGATTTAGAAAGCCTGAAAGTTTATTCTCTCTTTTTATGGAACCATCCTCTGATTATAAAGACGGTCATTATTCGGGGTACTATAAAAGTGATAACAAGCATTGGCAAAGAGATTTATATAGCACAGCGGCACGGGATATTCGTTTTTCAAATTTTGATGGTGTAACAAAAGCCATTGAAGGTGCAAACTCTTTAAATAATATTACCCTGTATAAAAATACTATGCCAACAGCATGGTCTATGATTTATCCACACCTAGAGAGTGAGCATAAATCCATTTTAGAAGGCTTTTTAAAACGAGATAAAGGGATTGCTGAAAATTTTGGTAACTATATTAAAACAGGTTTTTTATTTGCAAGCCCCGTTATGCTTGAAATTTACTGCTGGTTCACAGAGTTTAATCGGAAGGACAAAACAGGAGATGTGCAAAAAAAATACCTGAGTTTCTTAGTATTTATAAAACCAAAATTAAGGAAATCGTTATTTTTAGTTTATTTTAAAAATGCCTTAGAATCCTTTGAAGCTATTTGTTCAAAAATAACAGATCATAAATTACATGACTGGAAAAAGGATTGGCGTATTTTAGTTAGTTTAAATAATCCTGCTTGGTATGCTAGTGGTGAAACAGGGAATAGACAAAGGCTAATACTAGGATTTAATAGCCCTTTTTATCCTAATGTGTTGATGGCTACTTCAGTTTTTCAAGAAGGTGTTAACCTTCATTTGCAGTGTAATAAGGTATTTCATTACGGTATTGCGTGGACTCCAGGAGATAATGAACAACGTGTAGGTCGTGTGGACCGTCTTTTTGGTAAAGTTAATAATCAATTAATGACAACAGGGCAAAGTAGTTTAAATATTCATTACCCGTATCTAAAAAACTCTTTTGATGAAGATCAGGTTGGTTCATTCATTAAAAATAAACATGCTGTAGAGCAAAAAATGGATTTTTGTATTCCTGGTGATTTTGACTCTACTATTGACACTTCAGAGGGAAGTGTCAATTGGCGTGATTATTTACGTACTCCTATTGAGAGTGAAACTGTGGTTAATGACCCTTACCCTGCAAAATTTGAAGACCAAAATAAACCAAGTTCAACGTACCAACCCAAATATTTAGAACTTGATGATATTAAAGAACATTTACATGGCTTACTTTCTTCAATCTTAGATAAAAAAGCAGAGAAATTATTTTCAATAAAGGAAAGCCATCAAAATTCAAATTCTCTATTTTTGATTGATCCCATAATAGAGTTTCAACAACAGTTAAGACATCAACCAATATTAGTTGAAAAGCACTTTTCTACTGATTTTTCATCACTAATAAAAGGGACTGTATATTACATTACATTAAAAACACCTATAGCTTCTAAACATACATTGGGGGATGTCGTTGACGAGAAGTTAAAAGAAGCTTTGGAAATATATAATCAATCACAGAGGCACTTTCCCTTGGTACAATTGGCAATTAATGAAGATTTTTCAATGAGCCATTTTTATTGTCATATGAAGGTAGATTTACCTATCTTTGTACAGGCAGGTAAGCTTTCAATGCTATCAAGAGAAGAAGTTGAAATGGCATTAGAGCAATTAAAAGACTTTGCAGACAGTCTTGAAAGAGAACTTTTTTCAATTGATCCCCAAGACTTAAGGATGGAACAATTGAAAATACATAATGATGCAATTGAAATAAATAAAAAAGTGAGAGATTCAATAGGTACTCATGATACCACTATGTTGAATTCTTATTGGAATACCTTAACTCTTGCACAAAGCAAAGTTGCTCAGTTAAGCCATGAGTTTGAAATTAAGGATTTGAGAGAACAATTACCCAATAAAAATGTTAACGAAGTTGATCAATTACTTATATGGAATTGTAAATATCCATTTTTGAAATTCACCCGAACAAAGACAAATCTTGGTGTTGAGCTCAATTATCCATTAGTTGATTTTCAAGAGGAAGAGCAAAAATTGTTAGAAAAATGGTTTTTCTTTTGTTGTAATAAATTATTTAAAAATTTTGGACCGTCATAAATTCCAGAGTTGAAGTTACAATTTAATTCATTGGGTGTCTAGCAAACTATCGGAAGTTGAGTGTTTTATAATCGTACCATCGTATAGGGTGTTTTATGCCCTATAATTGACCATTGTGAGGCTAAAAAGGCAGCTATCCATTAGAATAAATCATGCGAAAACTCACTGGTCTGACTTGCAAGTGAAAAAACAAGAACCTAGTAATAACGCGGTCTGTAGAGACGAAAAGTGAGAGTTCGAATCTCTCAGTAAGTGATAATGAAATATTGTTGTTAGGGCTAAATTGTTTTGGGCTGTTTTATTGTGTACACAAAATAATGACGCTTATCTACAGCCTTTTAAAATAAAGAGGGGTTCATAATCGTGCCAACTTAATGTTCATAGCCATAAACGCTTTTTTGTAAGTACATTTACCAAGTTGTAGTTGATCGTAATATTCCCAATCACTAAAGGACAATGTAACTTTCGCCTAATATAAGGTTTTGAAGCAGGCGAAAATATGGATAACGTGGTAACTCAAAATCAAACTGAGTTGATTTATAACGTATTTATTTTCCCTTCGTGTTACCTCTTCGATAGTTAAGTGCTTGAATATTAATTGAAATGAACCGGTCTTGAAAACCGGCAAGGGTTTGTAGCCCTTCTAGAGTTCAAATCTCTATCTCACCGCCACATTAAGAAAAACCGCTAATCGAAAGAGTAGCGGTTTTTTTTCGTCTTGAGTTTAGTGATGGGTATGACAAGTGGGTCTGTAACATAATACCTACAATAGAGTTCAAATCTCAATCTCACCGCCACACTATAAGAAAGCGCTAATCGAAAGGTAAGCGTTTTTTTTCACCCTAATTTTAGGGAATAATACAAAGTATTGTAGTCGATCTCTTTTAGCAGAGTACTAACCTGGATTCAACGCCACTTTTAGAAAAGCCTATGGTAGAGTTCAAATTGTAATCTCCCCCAATACCTAAATAATCCATTAATAGAAAGACTGGTGAATTTTATTTTCAAATAGCGAAATCGGTGTTTTTTAAGACTGCTCATCTCTTCGAGTTGATGATCTTTCTTCAGTTAACAAGATAGTTAAACTCCTACATTTTTAGTTCTGAACTATATTTAGTTATGGTCCGAGTTAATTAGATGAGTTCTAATTATGAATAATAGTAAACGAATCTTAGTGGTCGACGATGAACCGCTTAACAGAGAAATCATGATCGAATTTCTCTGTGATGAATTCTCTCAAGTAGAGGTAGCCGTTAGTGGTGAACAATGCCTAAATATTTGCCGTAAAGAACTACCTGATATTATTTTACTGGATGTTAATATGCCAGGTTTAGACGGTTATCAAACCTGTTTACAACTGAAGGAACTTGATGATGAAAACAAAACCTCTGTTATTTTCGTTTCAGCCCATGGTCAGGCAGAGGATCGAATAGAGGGTTATAAAGCAGGCGCTGTCGACTACCTTGTTAAACCGTTCGAGCCTGAAGAATTGTTGCAAATAATTAATCGAACTTTGGCATATCAAGATGATGTTTCTGACTTAAGATCGTCAGTAGCAAATTCAAATAAGGTCGCCTTTTCAGCTATGACGGTTAGTAGTGAACTAGGAGAAATTATTAGAATAATGGAAGAAATGTTCTTAGTTACCGGATATGAAGAGCTTGCTGAAAACTACTTTGAATGGAGTCAAAGTATGGAGTTAAATAGTTGTATACGAATAAAGACAGATAACTTTGAACTTTGTTTGGCTAATAACGTTTCCAGTACCCCTATCGAACGTGAGTTAATGGAGTTGCTAGCGAGTAAAGAGCGTATTTTTAGTTTTGATTCTCGTACACAATTTAATGCTGCTAGGGTACAAATATTAGTTAAAAATATGCCAAAGGATGATGAAGCGAAGTACGGGCGATTAATTGATACCTTACCGGTAATTCTAACGGGTATCGATAAATGTATTACCCGTATTTACGAGTTAAATCTAAAAGAACAGCAACAAAAAAATATACACGAGACAATTGCAGAGATTAGAACGATATCCAGTCATACAAGCCGGACTTTTGAAGAAATGCAAAACGACATTTTAACCGTCTTTAATGAGTTCCAATCCTCGCTAGACTGGGAAATACCACGCATGGGCTTGGAAGATGACCAAGAAAAACTGATCATGAAATTAGCCGACGATTGTTTGGGTAAATCCCATAAAGCAACAGATATTGGTTGTGGGATTAGAGCAGACTTGGATAAAATAATTCTGCTCTTGCAAGACATAAGTTAACAAATTTTTAATCTTTTTTACCCAGTGTTTATCAACTCCAACCTTTCACATAAGTGAATTAAATAATGATAAAACTCCGGTTCATCTGTGCTCTATTTATACTATTGATGGTATCTCACAGTTCATTTGTACATTCAAAACAAGTTGAACTATCGAGAATCTCAACAGAAGAGGGGCTGTCTGTAGGCTTTGTTACAAAAATAGTACAAGACGTGGATGGTTTTATCTGGATCGGGACTGAAATGGGCTTAAACCGCTATGATGGTTATGATATTTATATAGTTAAAGGGCCTAATGATGTATTAGAAAGAGAGAATATCATTGAACTTTTTAGTGACAAATCGGGAAACATTTGGATTGGTACACAAACCTCGGGTATATATTCATTTAATACCCGTAAAGGGGTGTTCAAGCAGTTTAAATGGCCAAAAAGTGAAAGCCAAAACCGTAAAATACATTTTAGTATTTCGATAACACAACAAAAAAATGGCGCTATTTTACTTGCCAGTGAAGATAAAATATACTCTCTAAAGGATCAAGATAGCCTGTTTACTCAGTTGATAGACTTTGAGCCCATATTGAAAGAAGGTGACGAAATTCAAGATCTGTATATCCATAAATCAATTCTCTACATTCTCACCACATCTTCGTTATACCTATACAGCTTCCACGATAAAAAACTAAAAGAGCTTTCTCATTTAGAGAGTAAAGATGGACAAGTTACTGGTGGTAATGTTAGAGCCTTAATAGTTGCTAATGATATCTTGTGGCTTGGTTCGCAACAGGGAATGTTTTCTTTAGCCATTAATAAAATTGAAAACTATCTAGCTGATATAGGGCCCGTTCCCATGTTTAATCACGCGTTAACCGGGATTGGGGTGTTAAGCATTGTCCAGCAGCAGCAAGTATTATATTTAGCAACGTCCGAAGGATTGTTTCGTTTTGATACTAACGATAGTGATGCTAAGTTATTGTGGAAATTTAGCCATTCAAAATACCGACTCGGTAATAATATAATAAAAAATCTGCTTAAGGATAAAAATGGTAACCTTTGGGCTGTATCAGTTACTGAAGGTGTCTATTATTGGCGTCCGTCGACGCAACAGTTTACCAATATTTACCGTCAAAATGATGAAGTCGAACAACTCAGTAATAATACAGTCTGGTCATTAGCACCGGGGAAGAAAAATAGACTCTGGATTGGTACAGAAAATGGTTTAAATGAATATTCACTGACAAAAGGAAAAATTAAAAGTTACTTGGTAGCAAAAGATACAAATCCAGCTATTGATGGAATGTCAATTTACCATATATATCCTGATAAGAACCATGGCTTATGGTTGGTGACGGATAAGGGGCTTAGATATTTTGATACTCATCAAATGACACTCATGCCAATAAAAATAAACAGTGACCTGGACCGAAAAATATTAACAAGCTGGATGACGGGTACTCACTTTGATGCGTTTGGATATTTATGGTTTGTTAGTAACAAACACTATTACAAATACCATTTAAAAGCAGGCAGTCTAAATAAAATTGACTTAACAGCAACTGGGGTAGACATCGAATTTACTCATCGATTTTTAGGCTATCTTCCTAACCAAAATATGATGTTGTTTTCAACTGCAGGCAAACTCTGGGGCATAGATTTAGCCACTGAAAAGCTGACACTCATTTATCAGATACCAAGTGATGAAAAGTCAATCTTATTTGAAATTGATAGTTGGCTAGTGGATAAAAACGATATTCTTTGGTTAGCCTTTTCTGGGCATAGTTTAATTGGCCTTACCATGGATAGTTTTGACTTAGCTTACCAGTTAACAAGTCCAGAAATGCTTGGTGATGATATCATTTATGGCCTACAAATGGATAATGATGGTGATATTTGGTTTAGTTCCCACTCGGGCATACATCATTTAAAAATCGATGGTATGTTTATTGAGCATTATTCAGTGAACGATGGCCTAGTAAATAACGAATTTGATGAAGGGGCGTACACAAAAATAAATGATAAGGTGTTTGCTTATGGCTCGGTAAAAGGCTTCACTATGTTTTCGCCTGAGAAGTTAAAACACAAAGATAAAAGTATACCGCAAGTTACTATTAGTCATATTAGTTTGTTATCACCTAAGGTTGGAAGAAAAAACATTCTTCCTTTTACTGATAGCTTAATGTTAAACCACGATGATATTGGCCTTAAATTTAACTTCTCGACGCTTGAATATGAACGACAGGACGAAACTCAATATCAGTTTTGGCTGGCAGGTAATGACAAATGGAGTTTTCCGTTATCAAAAGATAATACGGTGCAATTTGGTAAGCTAACTGCGGGTAAATATGTCTTTAATGTACAAGCGAGATCGCCGTTTACCGGGGATATCGGTAACATCCGTAAAATAAATATATCGGTGCGTCATGCACCATGGAGTTCACCACTCGCGTATTTGGGTTATTTCATCGTAATAATAGCCCTATTTTATATTTGGCAAAGAAGTAGAGCGATTCATATGAATACTTTATTGAAAGCACACCAAAATATGCGAGATGCCCATGATGAAATGCATAGAGCAAAACAAAGTGCAGAAAAAGCTAATAAAGCTAAATCGATGTTTTTAGCAAATATTTCGCATGAACTGCGAACACCTATGCATTCCATATTGAGTTTTTCGAAATTAACACTAAAAATATTAGATAAGACATTACCAAGTCCTCAAAATGATAAATTAACTCGATACGCAACTAATATTAATCAAAGTGGAAAAAGATTACTCAGATTGATAAATAACTTGTTAGATATTGAGAAATTAGTTTCAGGAAAAATAGAGTTTGTCCCTAAAAACATAGACTTTATGAAGATATTAACGGCTGCCTTGTCTGAAATGGAAGCTTATATTATGGAAAATAAGGTTCACATTGTTGTAGATAAAAGCTGTACTGAGACGATTGTTTGGGCTGAGGAGCATTTGATATTGCAAGTATTAATCAATTTACTTTCTAATGCCGTTAAGTTTAGTCCTGAGGGCGGCATATTAACCATAAGCATGGTCAATAAAATGTTATCTATCGACGATATGACTGATGGAGAGAACAAAACATTCCTTGAAGTCAGTATTAAGGATCAAGGACCGGGTATACCTGACAACGAACTGCAGGCTATTTTCGAGCAGTTTGTGCAAAGCTCTAATATTAAAGCAGGTACCAGTGGTACTGGCTTGGGCTTAGCTATCAGCCAACATATTCTAAAACTTCATCAGGGTAAAATACACGTTACTAATCTACCTGAAAAAGGAGCATGTTTTAGTTTTGTCTTAGCTATAAAGAAGTATAATGACTTAAGTTAATATATGTGGCCGTTATTGCCTTATAGAGTCAAACGTTGCTTTTTAACAGTATTCACTTCATCGAAAATTTTATTAAATTAAACCAGTGCCCATACTCGTCCCATTATGCCCTTTCTTGTTTTAGACACTACCGAATGAAAATAACCCTAAATAAGACATTTAGCTGAAGTTTTTGTTGTCAATAATGAAGGTAAAATTCAAGTGGTTGATATTTCGAATAACCCTTTTGTTTAACCTGAATTGCAAGCATTAGTTAATGGCCTCGGCTGGATCAGAAATCCTGAGAATAATTAACCAATACGCCAAATGCATAACTTAGGATAAAATTGTCGTTTAAAGGTCTTACCAGTAAAGTAGATTAGGGTATAATTATTACAGTTATCATTACAGTTCATGCCAGCGACGTTTTTCGCTGGTATAATGGTTTAAAGAAATAATTTTAGTTTAGAATATAAGTAGTAGTCATGGCAGAAGTACGGACAAGAATTTCGTTAAAAGTTGGCATAAGCAGTAACATTCCCGCAGAAATGGTGTCATTCAATGAACTGGCCTCTGATAAAGAGCATGTTGCCTTGATTTTTTCGAAGGCAGATAAGTCGACAAAAGTGCCGCTTGTAAGAATTCACTCCGAATGTTTAACCGGTGATGTCTTTCATTCTTCTCGCTGTGATTGTGGTGAGCAACTTGATGAAGCTATTGAACTAATGGCAACAGAAGGTGGCGTAATACTTTATCTACGCCAAGAAGGGCGGGGTATTGGGTTATATAATAAAATTGATGCTTACAAGCTTCAATCACAAGGCATGAATACTTATCAGGCGAATAATCATTTAGGTTTTGGTGATGATTTAAGAGACTTTACTGAAGCTGGGCAAATGCTTGAAGCGTTAAATATAAGTACGCTTAAGTTAATGACTAATAACCCGATAAAAGTAAAGGCCCTGATAGATTATGGCCTGACAGTTGAGAAGGAAGTTAATACTTCAACCCATGTAAAAGATGGCAATGAAGATTATTTAAAAGCTAAAGTAGATAATGCTGGTCATAAGCTCAATCTTTAACCTTGCAATTTTAGTTTGGTAAAGATGTTTTATTAAAAGAGCCTAACGGGCTTTTACTTTATTTCTTTTTTAAAAGTAAGGAGGGGCTGTAGTGTATAAAATAGTAGACTTCTTAGCTTTCAATAGAAGGTTTTTAAATCATGATTTTGATCTGTATTGGAAGTACTATTAACGAGCCTTGAGACTAAAACCAAGTGCCGTCACATCTTCTGAAAACTTTCTGCCATCACATTCTTCTGTTTTAGGGCAGTTTACCAAATACAAGTTAATAGCTGTTTTGTCGCCTTTATAGGATGCTAGCTTCAACCAGTTTAGTGCTTTGTCGAATTCCCCTTCATTAATATACCAACGTGATAGGTTTATTTGTGCAGGCGTATAGCCAATCTCTGCTGACTTTAAGAAGTACTTGTGCGCATTATTTAAATTTTCTCGCACATGAGAAATACGCATAAAAGCCTCTCCTTTATTATTAAAAAATTGACCTAAAGAATCGCCTTTACTTACCTTAACGGCATTATTTATTACTAAGTTACCGTAGAGTTTATTGTGCTGAGGTCGCTTCACCAACAAAATTGCCTCTTCATTCAATAATTGCTGTAACTTATCGAAAGTAAAGAGATATTGTTTTTTAGCAAAATACCTCGAATCGATAACCATGCCACTTTGAATATCATTCTTAATCATATTTTCTTGTTGAAAAGTAAACCGGGCATAAACCAATGACACGACATTTTTACCTATACTGACAACCTTAGCTAATCGATAATTTTGATTTGGGCGTTGATTTTTCAGTAATTTTTGATTATTTACAAAATAGAAGTCATTTACATGAGGAGTTGATAAATATTCTTGGGTAAGAACACGTTCGCGGTATTGACCATATTGCCAACAAGCAATGGCCAATAGTGACAAAATCAAGCCGGTATACATGGGGAAAATGATATAAAACTTAAATAGACGTTTTTTTATATCGTTAACAGTATTTGGTTCAAGCGCGTTATTGTGCACATGTTGACATTCATTACAGGTTAGAACAACTTCACGTTTTAACGGAATAAAAGGTAATGATTGTAAAAAAAAGAAGGCATATTTTATCTTTCCTTTAATCGTGAACTGCTCATTTTGGCAGTGGCCACAACTCAGTTCGTTTGTTTCTCCTCCGGCTAAAAACCTATATCCGTACTCCATACTAACTTCCTTATGTTTTGCCTTGTTTATTTGTATTGCCTAACGAAAAGCTAAGTTATATTTAACAACTGTCCAAATTAAGCCCTTTCCAACGTTTGAATTGAGAAGAGTCAAATAGAATATAAAACAAATGGATATATAAAGATACGACAAAGTTCGTAGAGGTTTGTTCGCGGTTTTTATTGCTCTTAATGGAGCGGTGAAAAAATCAATGTTTGTTAGAGCAAGGTATGGTAGATAAATAACATAAATAAACGCAGTATCATTGCGACAATTTTATTGAATAAAACCAGTGCCGATACTCGTCCCATTCTGCTCGCTACATTATAAAAACCACTAATTGAAAGATAAGCGGGTTTTTTGATTTTAAAATAGATAGAATATGAAAATGGTTTGTAGTCCACACCCACAGTAGAATGAAAACCTTTATCTCACAGGCACATCCTGAAAAACCGCTTCTCCTATGTAGCTTTTAGGAGATTCATCATAAAATTTAATCAATTATCAATACGTTGTCTAAGATAATATAAAAGTAGCGATAAAAATCATATAAAACCGAAACGAGCATGAATAATGATAAGAAATAAAAATAAAATATTTAAAAATATCCGAGGGTTGTGTCTTGTTTTATCAACACTTATCTTTGCGACAAAGCTTATGGCTGACGATAAAGTATCAGTAAACGCGGATAAAAAATTAGAGCAACTGATTACACAGCATTGGGATTATTCGATGAAAGAAAATCCTTTATCGGCAACGTCAGAAGGTATCAGCAAATATA
>Ga0209396_1000799_pt1 | contig 36335 bp, 36 predicted proteins | sample GOMGulsemesocosm_6_FD_184638 | JGI IMG/M metagenome (GOLD analysis project Ga0209396, IMG submission 184638) | Methane-oxidizing microbial communities from mesocosms in the Gulf of Mexico - GOM8C Gulf of Mexico (SPAdes) (version 2) | ecosystem: Environmental > Aquatic > Marine > Cold seeps...
GGTCAGTGATATGATGAAAGAATTACCCGTAGGATAATTAACAACAGAGTCCCTGTTTGTTAAGGCGTTAGATAACTTGTTATTTAACTTGTTATTTAACAGGGTCTCACGTTTAATAATACTAATTCTGTACATGATCCTAATTGGTTTTATAAGATGGAGAACTTACCAATGAAACTATTTCCCAAAGTTGCTGCTGTTGTAGCAACCACGTTAGTACTTACAAGTATGCAAGCTTCAATCGCTTTTGCTGAGAAGGCAACAACAGGGTTTAATCATAAAATACCTGAACAAATTATGACACCCAATAAAGTGGAAACCCGCATTGGTGATTTGAATTTTTATGATGGTATCCCTACCGATGAAACACTAACAAAAGTTTACGACCACCTTGATTTTATTCGTGGTATTGATGTCTTCTTAAACTTTATTCCTGCAACATCAATTGAAGGTATCCGCCTAGGCTTTAAGAGTGTAGGTGTTGATGATTCTAATGAAGTATTAGTCTTTGATAATTTAATGGACTCTAGCCCACTATTTTTAACGGGTAATACTGACACAGTTTATGCAGGCGCTATGTTAGATCTTGAAAAAGATGGCGTTACTGTTGTTGAAATCCCCGCAGGTGCTGGTCCAGGTACAGTTAATGATGCATTCTTCCGCTTTGTTGTTGATATGGGTGCACCAGGTCCGGATGCTAAAAAAGGTGGTACATACATTATTTTACCACCGGATTATAAAGGTGAACTAAAACCTACCTTAAATGGCATGCAGCACCGAGGTAAAGATACGCGTATCACTACTATGATAGGTGATAAAGAAACTAAAGTATGGGTAGCGCAATCAACAAGTTATACAAACTGGCTTATATTACGTGGTTTCTTAAAAGACGGTAAACCAGACCATGCTTCGAACATGTGGCGTACCGGTTTAAAAATATACCCACTAAAAGATGCTAAAAATCAAAAGGAAATGAAATTTGTTAATGGCAGCGGTAAGTACTTTAATACTATCCATGCAAATGATTACAAGTTCTATGAGGAGCTGTGGCATGTATTGCAAAAAGAGCCCATTTCCTTCTTAGAGCCTGAACTTCGTGGCCAAGCAGCAGCTATTGGTATTCAAAAAGGAAAACCTTTTAATCCTGATGCGCGTATGCAGGCTATTTTAAAAGACGCAGTAGCCGTTGGTAATGCAACAGCTCGTAGTATTGCTTTTAAATCTCGCGATGAAAACGCCTACTTCTTTGAAGGAAAGCAGTGGTTTACTGGCTTCATTGGCCGTGATTATCAGTGGCTTAAAGATGGTGGTGCTGGTGGCAGAAATATGGATGCGAGAACACTGTTCTTCTATATTGCTACGGTGAATACACCTGCAATGGCATTACAGATTCCAGGCGTTGGCTCAAATTATGCGATGGCTACTGCTGACAGCAAAGGCGATATATTATATGGAGAGAAGACTTACCAAGTGACGTTACCGGCTAATGCACCAGCAAAAGACTTCTGGTCTATGGTAGCTTACGATCCACAAACACGTTCTGAGTTGCAAGTGCCCGGTGGCTCTAAGTACCCAAGTAAAAATAACAAGCGAGATGCTTTGGTGTATAACAAAGATGGCTCGGTAACATTATATTTTGGCCCTAAAGCACCTAAAGGTAAACCTGCTGCGAATTGGACTGAAACAACACCAAATAAAGCTTGGTTTGCTATGTTACGTTTGTATGGTCCATTACAACCTTGGTTCGACAAAACGTGGGCACCAAGTGATTTTGAATTGATTGACTAATCAGTCCGCACTAAAAACAACCCAAGCGCACTCAGCCCTTGGGTTTCTTTTTTAGAGGCTTGTTATAGCCTTTTGTATGAGAATGTCTTAATGAAAAATATATTGTCAGCCTCGGTGCTCCTACCTTTGAGACTATTTCCTTCGATATTATTCGCAGTACTCGCTTGCTCTGTTAATGCTAATGAACAAGTTAAAGCGAAAAGTTATGATGGAAAAACTGATGCCGAACTTGCTCGTGAACTAGCAAATCCTAATACACCTTTAACGAGTTTAAAATTTAAAACTCAGTATCGAACTTATACGGGGGATTTACTTGATGCAGATGGTCAAAGTGGCACAACCGTTTTACTGCAACCAACGTTACCTTTCCCGCTAGATAGTGGTAGAACCCTGTGGGTAAGACCAGCAGTTCCTTTTGTTATAAATCAGCCCGTTTTTGATAATAAGCAGGACTCATCTGACTTTTCAACAACGGAGACAGATGCTTTTAGCGCTGAATCAGGTATTGGTGATATCACAATTGATGTGCAATACGGTGATAATGAAAAAAATGGTACGTTATGGTCTTATGGCGCGACAGCAACATTTCCGACTGCAACGAATGATGACATTGGCACTGATTCGACTTTATTTGGTCCAGGTGTGCAATTAGGCAAAGTAACAAAAGATTATGTCTTTGGTGGTTTTATCAATCACCAGTGGGATGTTGCGGGTGACGATGATGTCAGTTTATCAACATTACAAGTTTTTGCTGTTTATTTACCAGGAGGCGGTTGGAGCGTGGCTTCTGCGCCTATCATTACTCACGATTCTGTCTCTAATACGACAACACTACCTATCAACTTTGCCGTGGGTAAAACCTTGAAATTGAATGGTCGGCCGTGGAAGTTTGCCATTGAGCTAAACTATTATGTTGATCAGAATGATAATTTTGGTCCTGATTGGATGATAGGTATCAATATTGCGCCAGTGGTTGAGAATCAAATAGCTAATTGGTTTAGGTAAATTCAAGCTGTAGGGTGTTTGTTAGTCTACCCTTAGGTTTAAATCTCAAGACACCATGACTTCATAAAAGGATTTTACATGAATAAATTGTCAATAATCGCCACATCAATAGTTTTATCATTATCTTTGACTTGTAGCATCAGTGCCAAAGCGAGTGATTGGTCTTTTCAAGTAGAGCCGTACCTAATGGGAACCCAAATACGAGGTGATGCCAGTATTGGAAGAGCGATAGGGACTCCGGTTGATGTCGATTTTAGTACGATTTTAGATAACTTAGATATGGCTGCTATGGTGCACTTCGAAGCGCATCACAAAAGCGGGTGGGGTGTGGTAATCGATTATGGCTTTATGGATTTAAGTAATAAAGTCACCAATAACCGTGATGGCCTAATAAAGCTAGGTCTTAGACAAGGTGTACTGGAATCTCTTGGTTTATATAGGATCAACTACGGTAAGAATACAGTAGATTATTTTGCCGGCATTCGTTGGTGGGATAATGATATAGAGTTGACCTTTGATGCCAATATCACCCCTGATAGAAGTACCCATCTTAAAGTGAAAGAAGATTGGCTTGATATAGTTGCGGGCGTAAGATTGATATCTACTATCAATAAAAATTGGGATTTCATTGCTAGGGCGGATGTTGGCGGTTTCGGTTTATCTGCCGACTTTACTTCAACCCTAGAGGTTGGCGTAAACTATAAAATAAGTAAATTAATGACACTAGATATGAAATATAAAGCTTCATGGGTTGACTATGAGAACAATGATCCCTCAGGAACCGTGGGCTACTTTCAATATGACACCATAACTCATGGCCCCATTTTAGGGCTTAGCTTTAACTTTTAACTTCACCTATCGCGTTTAAAACGCCTCAGCCACAGATAAATATAAGGCATCACTATCACCAGAGCGGGCATAATCTATGCGTAAATTTATCCGTTGTGATTCAAGTAACATGTAGCGTAAACCTAATCCATAACTCTTAACGCTGGCACTATCACCCAACTGTGCGAAAGATCGAGCGTTATAACCTAGCCCGGCAAAAGCCACTAAACCTAAGTCATGCCATGCGCGCCACCTTAGTTCTGTTTGTGCAGAGACAGATGTTTTATCTAAATACCTTGTTGCTGAAAACCCACGTAAACCAATGGTGCAATAATCCCAAAGTGGCGCTTGACCAGACTTAGCGCAACCCTTCGTTTCTAAAGATAATACTAACGGGTTGGCCAGTTTGTGGTAATAGCGATATCGCAAGTTAAATGATTGATAGGTTTTGGTACTGCCAATGTTGTCACTATTTAGTAACATACCAAACTCAAATCGCTGTCCTTGGTAGGGGTTGGTTTGGCTATCACGGGTATCGTATTGTATAAGTAGTCCTAGACCATTTGCCTTGGCGGTATCGGTATCTCCTTCATCGGTATTATCGTTATTGCTCTGTCCAAATGCTTCTCCCTGCACTTTTCCTGAGAAAGTTTGCTGATTATTTATAAGCCTTAATTGTCCGCCAAGGTACCAGTTATCACCAAAACGACGCAATAATTCAGACTTGATTAAGGTGCCCTTAATATTCCAATCTAATTGACTGCCATCTTCTGAATATTGACTATCAACTAACGTTAACTTCAAAGCAACATAAGCAGCAGTACCAACAAAACGCCAAGTATCTTCTTGCCAGTAGTGGTTTTGAATCAAGCCATAGGCATAACTATCATTGTTGGTATAAGCAGCGACTGCTTGTGTTGCAGAGGCAGGTTGCTTTGCTTTTTCTTCAATACTTTGACCATAATAATAAGCGCCTGCAACAACGAGACCAGAGCCTAGTGTCGGATCGACCACTGGGATAGGAACGGCAATAAAGTCTCCCTTTTGCGCCTTAAGCTTAACAGGCTCCTGCCGTAAGTCCGGGGTCCATTCAGGAATAATCTTATTTACACCGTAAGACGCAGTGTTTGTATTACTTTGTCGTTGCTCACCATTAGCGTACCAAGACATAAATAGAAAAGGGATAGCAAATATAATGTGTTTAATCATAATGTATCCATAGAAGTAATATGATCTTGGGCAATAAATATGATGCCATCAGTTTCATAATTGTTTAAAATTGTTAATAATTTAACACCACTGCGCACTTTGTACCAAACTTCACCTATGAAAACTTCTTACATCATTATATTTATCACACTGCTTCTATTCTCCTTCGTCTTTTCTAGTTATGCTAATGATGAGAAAAACAAAGAGGTTGAAGTCACAAATAAAGTCAATATTGAAGAGAAGTCGACTGAGGATGAGTCACAATCTGCTTATTTTCAGAAGTTAGCATCAGAGAAAAAGTCAGGATTTAACCCTTATGTGATGACTCCGCATAAAATGACTTATCTTTTGCCTTTTAGTATTTCTGATAATATGAACCGGGAAGTCTATGATGGTATAGGTCAATGGGGTGAAGAAATACAAAGTATGGAAGCTAAATTTCAATTTAGTTTGAAGATACCCTTAACGCAAAATGCTATTTTCATTGAAGGTGACAGTCTTGATTTTGGTTTTACCTTGCAGTCTTGGTGGCAACTGTATAACCAAGAGTTATCAAGACCCTTTCGAGAAACAAACTATCAACCTGAGCTATTTTATACCGCGCCTTTATCCTGGCAACCTTTAGGTGGGCAAACCAATATGGTTATTGGTTTTGAGCATCAGTCAAATGGTCGCACCCAAATGTTATCACGTAGTTGGAACAGACTTTATTACACTTTTACTTTTGCTAAAGATAATTATGCCGTCTCACTTCGTCCTTGGTGGAAAATACCAGAAGGTAGTAAAGAAACCACACCGACAGAGTCAGGTAATGATAATATCGATATTTCAGATTATATGGGACATTTTGATCTGACGGTTCTTTATCAATGGCAAAGTTTTGAGTTTTCTTTTGTTGGTCGTCAGAACTTTAAAACAGGTAACGGTGGTATGGAAGTTGGGGCTACCTTTCCACTTTCAGGTAAGTTAAAAGGCTATTTTCAGTTTACTAATGGTTATGGTGAAAGTTTGATTGATTATAATCACTCACAGCAAACATTTGGTATCGGTATTTCGTTAACCGAAATGTTTTAAGAATAAAATCACTGCAATATCAGAAAAAGGAAAGGCTGTGACTTGATGAATCACAGCCTTTTTTGTAGGAAAATAAGATGAACTTAATTAGCTACTTTAAAAATCGATAGTTACCTTTAATATCACTCTTATATTGTTCACATAACTGACCTTGAGGTGCTTGTGTTTTAAGTACCTTGTATTTATCTTCCGACTTGCTTTCAATACGCGTCCAACTAATGCCTTTGATTGTTTCATAGCCCTCACTAAATGCTTTTACTTGGGCTAACTCTTCAAATTTATCTTGGTCTGTGGGTTTGTTACAGTCACGCTCAAGATAAAGTAATTTACTGGCGGACTCTGCGAGTAATAACTCCACTTCACCTTGTTCGGTCGGTGTTAAAGAGCCAGTTGCCATTGCGGTGCTACTAATGAGTGATAAAGCTAAAATTAATTGTTTCATTTGCTATCCTTTGAGGTTTTTAGTCTGTTCAAACCAAGCCACTTGGTTGATGTTGATAAGAATAGAGAAGAGCGCTAACTATGTACAATGACTTGTTTACACTTTAGTTATGCGTCAGGCGCATAACTAAAGTGGTTAAGGAAATCTATAACCAAGCGAGGTTATCGAGGGGGGACTTATTGTATCGTGATCAGCAAAGTAGCTGTGCCGTTAATTTCTCGTAATTGGTTATGGCAGGAAAGTCTTTGATGGTATTAGCCGGCTTTTTACTATCAGGGTTGGCAATCGCCAGTAAGTGTTTGATACCGTATTGCTGAGCGGATTTAAGTATCTCTACACTGTCATCAATAAACAACGTTTTTTCACAATCAAAGCCGTGCTTAGCTTGAAGGCGTTGCCATAATAACTGTGACTCTTTGCTTACGCCAAACTCATGGGTAGAGTAAAGGGTATCGAAGTATTGATCTAATTGAGTGCGTTCAATTTTAAGTGACAGCGCCTCTGGATGCGCATTTGTTACCATGACAACATCCCGACCACTGGCTTTAAGTGCTATTAAGAAGGCTTCGGCATCACTGCGCAACTGAATAAGGTGCTGGATTTCTCGTTTAAGTTCTTTGATCGAGATTTGTGTTTTTTCACTCCAATAGTCCAAACAATACCATTCAATTGTACCAACAACACTGAGGTAATCGGCTTGAAGTTTTGCTTTTGCATCATCGAGAGAGATAGACATTTTTTCACTATAGCGTAAAGGTAGATGTTCTAACCAAAAGTGATTATCAAAATGTAAATCTAAAATAGTACCATCCATATCAATTAAAACAGTAGAAATTTCGGACCAATTAATGTTTGCCATATTGGCCATTCCTCAAAATAAATTCTAGTGTCATAAATATTAACATTTTGCTATTCCAAAAGTATTGTTTATCGTGTCATTATAGTGATATCTAAAGAAAATCAATTAACTAATGTAGTTAGAACTATGGCTGATAAAAATAGATTACCACTCATTACTCATCGCCGACAAGTCGCTAAAAGTGCTCTCTTTGGTATTGAACAAATAGACCTGACTTTCGCTAATGGTGAACAAAGACAATATGAGCGTATGATGGGCTCTGGTCGAGGTGCTGTGATGATAGTACCAATGATTGACAATGAGACGCTATTATTAGTCCGTGAGTATTGCGCTGGTACACATAGTTATCTATTAGGTTTCCCTAAAGGCCTTATTGATGAAGGTGAACTTGCTGAGAAGGCTGCTAATAGAGAGTTACAAGAAGAAATTGGTTACGGCTGCGAGCAGTTGCAGCTGATTACTGAGTTGATGATGGCACCAGCATTCTTCAATGCAAAAATGACCATATTTTTGGCTAAACAGCTCTATATTTCTAAGTTAGAAGGTGATGAACCAGAGCCATTAGAAGTGGTTTCTTGGCCAATTAAAGACTATAAAGAACTATTACAACAAGCAGATTTTACCGAAGCACGTAGTATTGCAGCATTAATGTTAGTACGAGATTTACTTGAAAAATAAATGGAAATGTTTACGTACTAAAGCACGATGAAAGAGGTATAACGATGAACCAAGATAAATTATTAAATATTGCTTTAGAAAGTGCTAAAAAAGCTGGCGTAGAAGTCATGAAATATTATCGTCAGGGAAACTATACTTCAGAAACTAAAGCAGATGAAAGCCCTGTTACAAGTGCCGATATCGCCGCTAATGATGTCTTGATGGATCAACTTAGAACACTGACGCCAGATATACCTATTATTTCTGAGGAAGTCGGTACAGTACAGTTAAGCGAGCGAAAAGACTGGTCCCGTTACTGGTTACTTGACCCTATTGACGGTACCGGTGAATTTATCATTGGTAGCGGTGACTTTGCCGTAAATATAGCACTCGTTGAAAATGGTTGGCCAACACTAGGTGTTATTCATGCGCCAGATCATTGCCTTACTTATTACGGGCAAAAGAACCTCGGTGCGTTTAAAGATAATAGTCAAGCTAGTCATGCTATTCGTGTGGCAGAGTATCAAAAAAATCGTCGTATTAAAGTTGCCATAAGCCGTCGTCAACAGCTTGAGCTCATGGGGCAATATTTAAATAATGACTATGACTATGATTATGTTGCTTTAGGTAGTTGCTCCTTAAAGAATTGCCTTATCGCTGAAGGTGGTGCTGATTGTTATTTAAGAGTTGGCGTTACTGGAGAATGGGATACAGGTGCTAGTCAGTGTATTTTAGAGCAAGCCGGAGGTGATATTGTCGACAGTGAGTTTAAGCCATTAAGTTACAATAAGCGTGAAAGCTTACTGAACCCAGATTTTGTTAGTTTAGGCTCAAGAGATTTTCCTTGGCAAAAAATAATTAAAGCTCACAAAAAAAGCTATGAATAACAAATAACTAATTAAGTTATCGTATCCCATTAGTTTTATGCCATAAAACGCTAGGGCTCTGTTAACACTAAATAGTTCGTTTTGCCTAAGATTTATGCTAAATTAGCGCTATTCATTAAAGTGACCTTAAAGGCCACTTCCCGTACTCTTGTGATTAGGTAATTTTGTTTTAACTATGTTATCAAACGTATTAAAAAAACATATATCTCACCATCAAGCAGGGCATCGTCCTTGCTTCTTCAAAAGTATCGACCAAATCTAAACTTTGGTAGATAGCTTATGCTGTCAACCAAAATATCATTTTGCTATTTTTCCGACCATTTTGCTATCTGCTGCTTTATCAGCTATTAATTTTACCTATACGCGTAATTTAAATAGCCTCAGTAATAAACCATATATATTCAATTAGTATTATTTTATTAAAACTACTCAATAAGTAAGAGGAAAAACCATGGCAGCGCAAGTAACAGCACTATTCAGTGAGATCTGGCAGCAATATCTCAGCGTGACTCCGTCCGCAAAAAAAATCCATCAATTGTTAGGTAATGGCAATGACGTCATTAATGATCATGTAGCGTACCGTACGTTTAATCATCCTAAAATAAACTTGGTCCAATTAGCTAAAGGTTTGTTGGCGTTAGGTTACACAGAATGTGGGCAATATGATTTTTCCGCAAAAAAACTGGATGCGAAACATTTTGAACATACTGATAGCACCATGCCTAAGGTCTTTATTAGTGAGTTACGTGTTGAAGAGTTCTCAACAGAAGTGCAAGACATAATCGCGGGTTTAATTGCTCAGTTACCTGATGATGTTAGTGACCGTGCTGATTTTCTTTACTCAGGTCGTTTGTGGGAAATTAGCTCGAAAGACTATGAAACGCTGCTAAATGTTAGTGAATATGCAGCATGGTTAGCTGCATGGGGGTATCGTGCAAACCACTTTACCGTTAGCATTAATCACTTAGCTAACTACGACGATTTAGAGGTAGTTAATACTACGCTCAAAGAAGCTGGTTACGCACTGAATACCAATGGTGGTGAAATCAAAGGTGATGAGGGTGTGAAGTTAGAGCAATCATCGACACTTGCTGATAAAGCACCGGTAGATTTTTCAGATAAAACAATTGAGATCCCGAGTTGTTTCTATGAGTTTGCTAAACGATATCCATTGACTAATGGAGAGTTATACACTGGTTTTGTAGCAGCATCTGCAGATAAGATATTTGATAGCACAAACGTTAAAACATAGCTGAATTTCAGCGGTCATTGACCGTAGCATGATAAAATCTTTATTTAGCCAGTGAAACATCACTGGCTTTTTTAATGTACTTTTTCCTCTATATGATATTTTTTCAAGATAGCGGCAATAACCCCTTGGTCTTTCAACCTGTTTAAAGCTCGATTAAATGTGATGAGTGTAACAGGGGCATTAGGTGACAAGGCGGCTTGTATATTTTGCTGACTGACAACAAGTGGTAATACTTTAAATTCCTTCGGGTTTTTATTTATCTTCAATTGGTAATTAATAAGAATCTCAGCATCTACAAGGGCGTCAATTCGGTTGAGACCTAAACGAATTAAGTTAACATTCAAGTTATTGACGTCATAGCGAATGAAATAGTCTTTATCAAAAAAGGGCTGTAAGGTCGGGTATTTGTAGCCTCTAATAGTACCAATGGTCATGCCTCTAAAATCTGTTATTTTTTGGTATAAATTCGAGTTGTCAGCCTTGATGACCATAATATCTTTTTCTATAAAAAGGGGGTCACTCCATTGGAGTTTTTCACTGTTCGTAAGCCAATGAGGATTGGTAATTAAAATAAGGTGGATGGTATTATTTTCTAAATAACGTTCGGTACGCTTTCTAGGTGTTTTGATAAAGGCGATATTAATATCTAACTCGCCAGATAGCTCAGTGGCAATGTCTTTTATAATGCCTGAAGATAGCTGCTCACCCCTCTCAATAGCATATGGAGCTGAGTTATGATCGCCATAACCAACAATTAAAGTTGTTTTATCATCAGCTAATACCGAAAGAGCAATAAAACAGGGGTAGCATAGAAGTAACTTAAGTATTTTTAATATCATCATAATCAGTATGCATTATTTCTTTGCTAGCCGAAGGGGCTACTTAGTATATATTAAGTAAAGTTGACTGCGTGTCAATTTGAAATAGGGTTATATTTCTTCTTCCATACCTGCCGTAAATTGATCACAGGGTAGAATATTGACACTTTCATGAAGCTCTGAATAAACTAATACCGCACTACCTTGCTCTAGCTGTTTTTTTACTTGGGAAATTTTAGCTTGTTTACTAATATCTTCAGCGCCATATTCAGTTCCTTCGCGTAAGATGAAGTCTTCGATAATGGCGGCTAAGGTTTCATTAGAAAGCTGTTCTAAGGGGATAATCATAAGTGTCATTTATAGGTAGAGTTATAAAAACATATTCTACCCTTGAGTAGTATTAATTCTCTACACTAATTTATTAAAGAGTATGCCTTTATGCTCTTCGTCATTCTTTTTCATCATAAGAGCACTTTGTAAAAGTACTTCATTCATTGCTTGCTCACTTGAGGTTTTTGCATAATCAGTGTCCTCAATGCGTGAGCGAGAGGCGCTAACATTGATAACTGTGGTTTGATAGGTGGAAACTTGGCTAGCAAGCGCATTCGTTTCTGCCCCCAGAGTACTGGCGCTTTCATTGACAAGTGTAGAGGTGTCTTCAAGAATAACTTGCGTAGCCGCTGGATTGCTAGCATCAAGAGTGCTGATGAAATCGTCCTGGCCTAATACATCACTGGCAATAGTATTTATCTGCTCGGTAATGTGGTTTAGTTCACCTTGAATAATATCGCTATCATAAAGTGGGTTTCCTGATTGAATTGATAGCTCTTGTGCGCGTAATAAACCATCATTGATAGCAGACAAAGCACCCGCCTCGACATTATTAATGTTGGCTTGGTCTTGAGCGTTAACACTCAGCTGTTGGTTTTGATTGACTTCACTGGTAAGTCGATTAGCAATCTGCAGGCCGGCAGCATCATCTGCGGCTTTATTGATACGTTTACCAGACGCGAGCTTTTCAGCCTGATCTTCTCGTTGCTGATTGAGTTTATCAATAAAGCTTAAATTGGCAGGGGAATGGTTAACCGACAGCATAAAGGCACCTTAAAAGACTAAGTAATAACATTGTTATTTAGTAGTATAGCAAGTAAGCGCCTTTTAGCCTGAAATTAGGCGAATATTTAATCGATAATATAGGGCTAATTTAATGGCTATTACTATCCTCTTGGATATGTGAGATAAAATAATAAACATAAAAGGCGCAAATACCAAGCATAATAGCTATACCGCCAAAAGCAAACATCACAACTGGGTCATTCGATAGCATTGATAATAAGTTCATATTGAGCTCCATAATTTTCTAAGTCATTTTTGATATACCTAGTGTAATTAAGTTGCTCAATGAGTAGGCTGATTTAGATCAATAGAAACGCTGCTTTTCTGCCATTTTTGCTTTGAGTTCTTGCTGCTCTTTTATTTGGTGATAAATTTTGTTAGCTTTTTCGTTATTGATTTCAAGCTTCATTACTGATAAATCTCGTTCATCCATTAAACGACTTTTCTCTGCATTGGGGTAACCATTCCATGAAGCTAGGGTATTCCAGACATAAGACAGTTCAGTGCTTTTTTCTACGCCCTTGCCTTCACTATACAGTAAGGCTAAATTAAACTGAGCAAGCGCATAGTTTTGATTTGCAGCACGTTGATACCAGCGTGAGGCTTTAAAGTCATCTTGTTTGACGCCTGTGCCGTTAGCATACATAACGGCTAGATTGAATTGAGCACTTGCTAATTCCTTTTGTGCGGCTTTATTGGTTAATTCAAAAGCTTTTTTAAGATCTTGTTTTACTAATTTACCGTCTGAATATATTAAGGCAAGCTCAAATTGTGCATCAGGATAATTTTGTGCTGCGGACAATTCAAATAACTCAAGAGCCTTCATAGCATCTTTTGGCACTGAATAACCATTTTGGTAAACTAAGGCCATCTGATATTGGGCAGGGGCGTAACCTTCAATAACTAACGGACGGAACTCTTCGATGGCAGCTTTAAATTCACCTCTGTTTAATTCATAAATACCTTTTTCAAGATCGTTTCCCTGGCTTAATGCTGAAAAACTGCTTAGGAGCGTTAAGGTAAATAATAATATTTTAGTACTCATGGTATGTCCTTTTTAGCTGTGATTATCGATTATTAGGTTAAGTGTAGGCGAAAATTAGCCGGACGTAGACATCATCTCTTCAATCTGTTCAGCCAGTTCAAGCCAAAGCATTTCATTTTCTTCAATGTCGCTGGTCAATTTAGCCTGTTTTTTTAGTAAGTTTGTCAATTCAGTTTTATGCTCTGCTTGGTATATATCACTGTCACTGAGGAACGCCTCTACCTTAGTTAATTCTTCCTGCCATTGATGAACTTTTTTTTCTAATTTATCAGCTTCTTTACGCAATGGGGCAGATTTCTTTCTTAGTTCGGCTTGCTGTTGACGTAATTGTTTTTTGTCTAAGCCTTTATCACCACTTTGTTGATCTGTTTTGATCGACTTTATTGCTTGCTTTTTATCATCATTAAGCCATTGTTGATAATCATCGATGTCACCATTAAAGTCACTGACATGGCCGTTGGCTACAAGGTAAAATTCATCCACACATGATTCTAATAAAAACCTATCATGGGCAATTAAAATAATCGCACCGCCAAAGTCCTGAAGTGCCATGACGAGCGCTTGACGCATTTCTAAATCTAAATGGTTGGTTGGTTCATCAAGTAATAATAGCTGGGGTTTTTCTAAGACAATTAATGCGAGTACTAAGCGTGCCTTTTCACCACCAGACATGGTCGCAACTTGTGATAATGCTTGGTCGCCACTAAAGCCAAATTTACCTAAAAAAGTACGGGCTTGTGGTTCACCTAAAGCGGGTTTGGCACGTAAAATATGATCAACAGGGCTTGAGGTAACATGTAATTGTTCTAATTGATGTTGAGAAAAATAACCAACGGTTAAGTCTTGTGCGCAGTAACGCTCCCCCTTAAGTATGGCAAGCTCACCTGCAAGTGATTTAATCAAAGTGGATTTACCGGCGCCGTTTCTCCCGAGTAAACCAATGCGACTCCCAGGAACTAAAGTGAGCCCAACGTTTTTTAAAATAATGGCTTGTTCACCATGATCAGACTTAGGGTAACCACACTGACTTTCCTTCAGTGATAAAAGGGGGTAGGGCAGACTTTCAGGTTGTTCAAAACTGAAGGTAAACTGGCTATCAACATGCGCGGGTGCTAAGTCAGGTAATTTTTCTAAACGTTTTAATCGACTTTGTGCTTGTTTGGCTTTACTTGCTTTAGCGCGAAAACGATCAACAAAAGCCGTTAGATGTGCAGCTTCTTTTTGTTGCTTCTGAAACTGTGCATCTTGTTGGGCTAAATGTTCACGGCGTTGACGTTCAAAAGCGGTATAGTTACCGCTATATAATTTAGCTCGCTGGTGCTCAATATGTAATATTTGACCAATAACTGTGTCGAGAAAATCTCGGTCATGTGAAATCAGTACTAAGGTACCTGTAAAACGCTTTAACCAGCGCTGTAGCCAAATAACTGCGTCTAGATCCAAATGGTTAGTGGGTTCATCGAGTAATAACAAGTCAGCACGAGAGATAAGCGCTTGGGCTAAGTTTAATCGCATACGCCAACCACCCGAAAAATCTTTTACTGGGTTCGCAAGCTGCGATTGTAAAAAACCTAAACCATGAAGTAATTCACCTGCACGGGCAGGTAAACTATAACCATTGATGGTATCTATTTTATTGATGATAGTCGCTTCAAGATTACCATTGTCAGTAATGCGTGCTTGTTCAAGCTGTTGCTCTAATTGACGAAACTCTTTATCTCCATCCATGACATAATCAAGAGCGCTTTGTTCTAATGAGGGCGTTTCCTGCTTTACTGTTGCTATATCCCAGCTGTTTGGCAAAGATAAATCACCTGAATCAGGTGTTAAGTCACCTAAAAGTGCAGCGAAAAGAGATGATTTACCACAGCCATTACTGCCAACTAAGCCAACTTTATGGTTAGGGTGAATAGTAAAGCTAGATGATTTTATTAGGTTTTTAGCCCCTCTATCTAAACTTAGGTCTGTAGCGATAATCAATGGTATTTCCTCGGGAAAATGGCATAGTGAGACAAAGATAATACTCACTAAAAAAATGCTGATGCATTGTCGCTTTTCCTATGACTACTATTCAAGGTAAAATAGCGATAATTCTGGATTTAATGTCGAGCCTGTTGCTCTTTTATGCTGAGAAATAATCATCAAAGATCAAAATAGCCTAATAATAAGTAGTAGATAATTATGAACAAAGCCCTGAAAAAAAGATTTATTGCCGGTGCTGTCTGCCCTAAATGTAAAGCGATGGACACCATGGCACTAACCAAAGAAAATGGTGTAGAAAAAGTAACTTGCGTGAGTTGTGGTGAGCAAATGGTGCAAACTGAAGCGCATGTTGAAGAGGTTGTTCGTGCCAATGAGCAGGTGATTGGTGTATTTAAACCTTAAGTTTTATCTTTGCTCTAGATTCCCGACAAGTAAATTCGGGAATTAAATTTTTAGGTCGCCTTAGGAGTTACTGTCATCCTCGAAGTGTATTGTCGAGGATCCATTCACTTAAGTTTTAATACTTCTATAGGTTCCCGACAAAAAAAACTGGGAATGACTATTGGTAGAGCAAATTACCTTATTATCTATTTATTCTCACTATGATGAAGCGGCTTAGTTTTCGCTAGTAATGTGGAGGTGGTGGTTCTATTTCTTCCGCATCACCTGATAAACTCCCTGCGTCTTTTAAGCGATTAGCGACGAGTTGGATTTGGTGTTTCAATTCAGAGATCTCATGCTGGTGGGCAGCTAATTCTTCACTTAACTGGTCGATAACATCATCTTGGAAGACGTTTCGTGATTCTAACGCATCAACACGCTCTTCGAGTTTCTGGACGTAGTTGGCATTGGTGCTATGTGCACTTAAAGTTATTTCGTGATTGGCCATGATTCAACATATCCTGATGAGCTTATCGTTAATAGGTCGTTATTATCGCCAAATGCGACACTATACACAACCGCTCCTGTAGGTCTTTTTGCCTCTTTTGGGGTTACAAACCAATGTGTGAGGCGTTTACCCGTGGCAATATCCCAAATACTGACTTTTTTGGACGCAGCGCCTGTGATCATTGTTTTCCCATCGGGAGAAAAACGAACGGTACTAAATACTTCATGACGTTTTGTGCCCTGTAAGGTACTAATTCGTTTGCCCGTTTTTAAATCCCAAATGTAAGCCGATTTCATACTATCAGCAGAAAAGGCGTAGCGACCTTTAGCGTCTAATGCTACTTTTGATACACGAGAAGTATGGTTAAATTGATAAACTACTTGCCCTGATTGGGTGCCCCAAACATAGGCGGTGAAATCGTTACCACCAGATATAGCTACGCGGCCATTAGGTAGCATGTCTACTGAGTTTATTTTTTCTTTGTGACCTAAAAACTCTAATCGTCTTCCTGTATCAACAGCAACATGAACAACGGTACCATTGCTTTTCCCAATAAGTAAGTAGTCACCATTGTTACTGATGGCTATGTCTCTAATATGAGATTCACGTACTTTCCAATAACCTTCAGATTTACCTGATTGTAGGTTCCACAGAGCAAAATTATCTCTGTTAGCTGTTAATACATGGCTAGCATTGTCACTAATATCGATAGAGAGAACTAGATTATCACTGGTGTTTTGTTCTTGCGCCCAATTGTAAAGCCGCTCATTTTTGGTTAGATCCCACACGCTCAAGCCATGATGAATAGATGATATTACTGATAACTTGCCATTACTTGAAATTTGGCCAGCATAAGCACCTTCTACAGACTGTTGCCAGCGTTGCAATGGTGCTTGTGTTATAGGCTTACAAGCGGCTAGTGTGGTCATTAATATGACTGGAAAAATCCAATTACAATTTAACAAAATATTAATACTTTTTTATTTGCGCATTTATCGTTAGTATAAGTTCTTTTTTGAAATTGTTTAGTGTTATCTGTACTTTTATAGAAAGTTAAATGCAAAGTTTAATTTAAAGTTAAATTTTCAAAGGTAACATCACAATTTTTAAGTTTTTAATTGGGGGAAACTCTCCAATTGTATTGTATAAGTGGAGATATGAATGAAATTGTTTAAGCCTACCCTAGTAGCTCTTGCACTAGTTGCCGTTGTTGGTTGTAACGAAAAAGCGGTTGAAGAAGTTAAAGCACCAGTATTAGATACTGAAGTGCAAAAACAAGCCTACGGCTTAGGTGCCTCAATTGGTATGTACATGCAGCGTAATTTAGAAGAGCATGACAAACTAGGTTTAACATTAGATAAAGAGCTTATCGTACGCGGTTTTGTAGACAGCATCGACGGTAAAGCAGTTATCGAAAAAGAAGAAATTCAAGCGTTATTGATGAACCTTGATGCTAGCATGAAAGAGAAACAACAAGCTGCAGCAATTGCCGCTGCTGAAGCTAGTCTAGCTGACGGTGCTAAGTTTCTTGCAGATAACGCTAAAAAAGAAGGCGTTATAGTCACAGAATCTGGTATTCAATATGAAGTATTAACTGTTGCCGAAGGTGATAAACCTGCTGCAACTGATACCGTTAAAGTACATTATGTAGGTACGTTCTTAAATGGTGATACATTTGATAGTTCACGTGAACGCGGAGAGCCAGCAGTGTTCCCTCTTAACCGTGTAATCAAAGGTTGGACTGAAGGTGTACAATTAATGCCTGTAGGCGCTAAGTACAAATTCACTATTCCTTCAGATTTAGCGTACGGTCCTAACGGTAACCCACCAAGCATTCCGGGTAACTCAGTACTACAGTTTGAAATTGAATTATTAGAAATTCAAAAAGCAGAAGAAGCACCAAAAGCTGAAGGTCACGACCACGCTGCTCACTAGTAATGTTTGTGTTGAGTAAGTGCTCTTAGCTTACTAGGACACTCATACTAGATAAAATTTTAAAGCCATCAGTAATAACTTACTGATGGCTTTTTTGTTTCATATAATTGAGCTCCGATTTAACATTAACCTTTATTGCTTTAATAAATATCAATTCAATTAGCTATGAGTAATGACTCAATGCGAGTAAATGTTCAAGAACAAGGCGCTTGATTGAGCAATAGTGGGCTATTGTGATTGAAAGCAACGAAGTTATTGTATATTTATGCCATTGAAAGTGATTGTAATTGGTATAAAATACTTAAATGAAAAAACTTCTTATTATTGGCTATGTATGGCCTGAGCCTAACTCTTCTGCGGCAGGTAGCCGCATGATGCAGTTAATCCATTTCTTTCAAGCGCAAAATTATCACATTACCTTTGCCAGTCCTGCGCAACAAACCGAACATATGGTTGATTTAACTGCACTTGATATTGCCGTAGAAAATATTCAGCTAAACTGCACCAGCTTCGATGACTTCATCAAAAACCTACAGCCAAATAGTGTCATGTTTGACCGTTTTATGATGGAAGAGCAATTCGGCTGGCGTGTTAGTGAACAATGTCCGCAGGCATTACGTATTTTAGATACCGAAGATTTGTTTTGTTTACGTAATGCTCGCCATCAAGCTTATAAACAACAGCGTAATATCACCGATGAAGATTTACTAACCAGTGATATGGCTAAGCGTGAAGTAGCGTCGATATTTCGTTCTGATATCAGTTTGATGATTTCGAGTATTGAAGTTGAATTATTACAACGCTTATTTAATGTTGATGCTAGCTTAATTCACTATTGCCCCTTCATGTTAAGCCAGGATCAGCTAATACAAGAAAACCCAAGTTATCAACAGCGCGAAAATTTTATGGCGATTGGTAATTTTCGTCATGCACCTAACTGGGATGCGGTACTGTGGCTCAAACAAAACATATGGCCATTGATACGTAAGCAGCTCCCTAATGCTAAATTGGACATCTATGGCGCTTACCCGCCACCTAAAGCGACTGACTTGCATGATGAAAAATCTGGATTTCTTGTTAAAGGCTGGGTTGATGACGCTGTACTTGCCATGCAAAGTGCCAAAGTCTGTTTAGCCCCTCTACGGTTTGGTGCCGGTATTAAAGGCAAGTTAGCGGAGGCCATGTATTGTGCTACACCATCAGTAACTACTGATATTGGCGCAGAAAGCATGCAAACTGATTTACCTTGGCCTGGCGTAATTGCTAATGACCCACAAGTGATTGCTGATGCTGCCGTTAAACTGTACCAAGATGAATCCGCTTGGCAAGTAGCGAGTGAGCTTGGGCAGAAAAATGCCCAATTGATGTACGAACAAGAAGGTATTTTAGCCAAAATAGCAGATTGTTTATCAAGGTTGGAAGGGAATCTTGTGCAGCATAGACAAAATAATTTTATTGGTAGTATGTTGAATCATCACCACCATAAAAGTACCCGATATATGGCACAGTGGATTGATGTTAAAACGCAATTGAAAGTGCTGAGAGAAGAGGATGATGACAAAATCACTAAAAATAATTAGTCACCTATTTTGTTTTTTATACTGATAGGGCAACTTTGTAGTGTGTTTCTAAAGATAAAAATTAACCAGGACAGGATAAGACATTTACAACCGAACTTTACCAAAGTAAAGCTCGGTTGTAAAAAGGGTAAAATTCAGTTAAGTAATAGTGAACAGAACCGGTTAGTTCATCTATAGGCTTACGGCTAATCTACAAAAATTTGCATCTCTTCACCAATCTGTTTACGCATTTCCATAAGCTTTACTGCAGAAGCATGCTGCTTTAGATCTGCTTCTGTTTCTGGCTGCCATTGTGGAACACGTTCGGACTGACCATTTTGATCAACGGCAACCATGATAACAATGCAATGCGTAGTCAAACGGCGGTTTAAGGATTTAGGATCGCATGCATTAACTTCAAGCGCTATATGCATTGACGAGTTACCGGTATAAATTACTTTAGCTTCTACTTCAACTAAACTGCCTACATGGATAGGAGCAACAAATCGAATACCACCCGCGTACGCTGTAACACAGTAGCGACCACTCCAACCAGCAGCGCAAGCATATGCAGCTAAATCTATCCATTTCATCACAGCGCCACCATGCACTTTACCGCCAAAGTTTACATCTTGTGGTTCGGCTAAAAATCTTAAAGTAATGTCGCGTTGTGGTGCATTCATAAGTGTGCTCTTTATCGTTAATGGCTTGTATTCAGTGGAATCTGAAGCAGATTCCCAAAATATAGTGTTAATGGGTAATTAGCAAATAATATCTTTACAGAACCGATATTATTAACTAGAATGAGAATCGTTATCATTTGCACTGGTGGTTTATGGAAGTTTGGCAATTACTGTTAATAAAGGGCAACGATAGTTTTAATAAGTTCGAATTGCCATTAGCTGAGGAATATTATCATCAAGCTATTGAGTGTTTAGAGCATCAATGGTCGGCTGACATTGAGAATAGTAATTTGCTAATGGCATGGATCAGTGCTTTTCATAACCTGGCGGTTTTGTATGAAGAGCAAGGGCAGCCCAAAATGGCTTTTCGCTATCTACAAATACCCCATCAACGTATGTATGAAATATCACAACAGCCGAAATATAGTGATGACCTAAAGTTTATTGCATTACGTACATTAAAAATGACATTAATGCCTTTGCTTGCATTTAGCAAAAAGTACCCCGCTTGTGATGGTTGTTTGTCATCACTAAAAAAAATGGAAACTGTAATAAATGCTAACCAGCCGGTAATGCATTAATTTATTAACTATTAAGGATATTACGATGAAAAAAACAGCTTATATTTTTGCTTTATCGGCATCACTACTAAGTAACCCATTGTTTGCACATCCAGGGCATGACCATAGTGATGCTGGCTCAGGTCTTGTGCATTTATTATGGTTAGTACCCATTATTGTTGCAGCCATTGTGGTGGTATTTAAAGAGATCACTGCTCCAAAAAACTGAGTAGTAAATTTATAAAGGAGAGAACCATGCTTTACAATTTCATTGCCAAATTAGACAAAAAACTTCACTTTCCTATTGTGATGGGACACTGCGATATCCCTTGTAAAATATATGATCCTATTAATGCCCAAATTGCTGTATTGACCATTATTCGTATGGTGGACTTACTCAATGAACTAAAAGAAAAAGCATCGCTTACTCTCGATGAACAAGCTGAGTTTTTGAGACTAGTTAGCCAAAAAGAAATACACGGCGTTAAGGTTAAAGAAGAAATAAGTGTAATCTGGGGGGATTACATTAAAGCACCTCAATTAGGACAATATCCAGAGTTACATGAATTAGTGCACGATATTATGTTAGCAAGTTCACAGGCAAAGCAGCATATCAGTAGGGATGTTGCGATGACTTTATTGCAAAAAGTAAACCGCTTCGCTGAAATATTCTGGGCAACTAAGCAAGTGGCTACGTTTACCGCTACGTGCCCTTATCCACCTGCAGAACAGTTAGTTTATCCTAGGGTCTGTTGACCTTTCGCGGTTAAATTTTGTTCGAGGTAAAAGTGTTTTAATCGCGGCGGGTAATATGTAGCCTAGTCACTCTAAGCAAGTACTACTCAACAAAGAGTAAAGCACTTTTAGCCGAATCCTTCGGACAGCGTTTGTTGGTCATTTTTACGGCGTTATCGCCTTTTTATGTGGAACAACCACATGACAAAAGCTCTGCCTAGTATAAATACCTAACAAAAAGCGGCAAAAACAATATCGGAAGGTCAACAGCCCCTAGTCTTCAGGGGCAGTTAGCGAATTTTTATCGGAGTATATTATGTTTGGTTTTCATTTTTGTAAAGTATCAGGCATGAGTATGTCGCCACGTATACCAGAAAACAGTTATGTTTTTGTTGTTCCTTGGCTAAAAATATTTAACTTAAAAGAAGGTAGCTTACTTAAAGTATTGCATCCCCGTTATGGTTTTATTGTTAAGACATTAGCACAGGTAGATAGAAATGGATTATTTTGGCTTAAGGGTCATCATAAAACAAGCGTACCGATTGAAAAGTTAGGGCCTGTGGGTAGGTCGCAAATACAGGGGAAGGTATTGTGGGTTTTTCCGCCTAAGTAGCAATCGCTTTACCGATAAGGAGGCGGGTGTATAGTCAGGACTTCATTGTCGTGACTATAAACGTTTAAATCAGTACTAAATCAGAATTAAAGCAAACTTAAGCCTTTTTTTAACGTCGCAGCGGCTTGTTTATAACCATTATTATCTAAATAGCTAGTAAAGCTGTTGATTAAACCTGGAACTTGCTCGCTAGATAGACCCAACTTTTCAAAGGCAGAATTGAGGTAGTCTAAACTCTCTGCTTTTTTACCCGCTTCGCCAGCACTCGAGAATAAAGCACTCATTGACGATTTAGCCATTTTAGGGGCTTTATCTACATAGCTTTGTGCATCAGGTACCGCTTTACTGATTAACGCAAAATTTTCTTGAGTCAAGTTATCTTTTGCTACTTTTAATAATGAGCCTAAACTTGCTGAGACGGTTGCTTCGGATAAATTTAACTGCTTTGCAGCATATTTAATCATTGCATTAGTTTCTAACGGAACACCTACCTCTTTAGCGGCAGATTTAAGCTGTTCAGATGATGATTTAGTAAGAGCACCTAGATCAACAGCAAGAACAGGTAATGAGATAAAGCTCGTTAGGGCAACTGAGGCTGATAGGTAGATAATTGATAATTTCATAGTGAACTCGATGTTAAAATTTTGTAAAGAGTTACTTTAGCATTTTTATTGGGAATATTTAGGGAAATATGTTCCCGTTTTGTTTATGGGAGATATTTTATTTCTTTGCACAAATAAAAAGGCCTTTCTCAAAGAGAAAGGCCTGAAATGCTCGCATTATGGTCTTGTTACCAAGCTTCTTATTATTTATTTCTAGCTACTATTTTTTTATTATTATTAGTTTTGAGCTATATTTATTTTTGTTTTTATTATTGTTTTTCTTTAGCGCAGGCATTTTATACCAAAGCATTTTTGCCATCGCAACAACTTTAGTAGAGCATAAACTCCACGAGTTTTTTCGTACTAAACTGGTCGAACAAGTCGAGGTCGCTAAGCTCTTGATTCAAAGTCCATTGATAAAAATCAAGTGTAAATCACCTACTTAAAAAAAAAGTTAAATAAATGGAACTTTTACGTTGCAGACTCATTTTTTTGTTGGTTTCGCTATAGGATTTTTTATCGGGGTGTTGATTTAGCGCATAGATCAAAAGGCTGGTCGATGGTAAACTTCGCAGCATAAAATAGATTAACAAGGTAATTTTCACATTACTGTCGTTAAATCACTAAATTAACTGAGTTATGCTGACATAATTGCGAATCAACACGTAATTTATCTGTATGACAATAAAGCATAAGCTAAGAGGAACTATTGGTGACAGAATTAAAAAATGATACCTATTTACGTGCACTATTAAAGCAACCAGTAGATTACACGCCAGTATGGATGATGCGTCAAGCGGGTCGTTATTTACCTGAATATCGTGAAGTACGTAAAAATGCTGGCGACTTTATGTCGGTATGTAAAAATGCTGAGCTGGCTTGCGAAGTTACTATTCAACCATTACGTCGTTTTCCATTAGATGCTGCTATTTTGTTTAGTGATATTTTAACTATTCCAGATGCAATGGGTTTAGGTCTGTACTTTGAAACAGGTGAAGGTCCAAAATTTACTAACCCAATCACTTGTAAAGCAGATGTCGAGAAAATTGGCATTCCTGATCCAGAAGATGAATTAGGTTATGTTATGAATGCAGTGCGAACTATTCGCAAAGAATTAAAAGGTGAAGTACCTTTAATCGGCTTCTCTGGTAGTCCATGGACACTAGCTACTTATATGATTGAAGGTGGTAGCTCTAAAGCTTTCACTAAGATCAAAAAGATGATGTTTTCTGAGCCACAAACCTTACACTTATTACTTGATAAGTTAGCTGACTCGGTAATTAGTTACTTAAATGCACAGATTGCTGCAGGCGCACAATCTGTGATGGTATTTGATACTTGGGGCGGCGTATTGTCTCCACGCGATTATAATGAGTTTTCATTACAATACATGGCAAAAATCGTTGATGGCTTAACTCGTCACAATGAAGGCCGTAAAGTGCCAGTAACCTTATTCACTAAAAATGGTGGTATGTGGTTAGAATCAATCGCAGCAACAGGTTGTGATGCAGTTGGTTTAGATTGGACTATCGATATTGAAAACGCTAAAGCACGTGTTGGTGATAAAGTTGCCTTACAAGGTAATATGGATCCATCAATGCTTTACGCACCGTTGCCACGTATTGAACAAGAAGTCTCAAAGATACTAGCAGGTTTTGGTGAAGGCGGTACTGGTCACGTATTTAACTTAGGCCATGGTATTCACCCTGATGTGAATCCTGAGCATGCTGGTCACTTTATTGAGTCAGTACATCGTTTAAGTAAGCCTTACCATAAGTAATTCCTTTTTAAGTATGCCGTTACGCTAAAACAGCAAGCTATTTAAATTATAAAACCGTCGATATCTATAAAAGGTATCGGCGGTTTTTTTTGCACTAAAAGGTGTGCTACTCCACCAACACAATCTCACATTTAAAAATTTATTGTGAAATATTCATATTTTGTTACATTGCTTTAATTACGGTGGTTATTGTTGTATTCCTATTGTTTATCAGTTGCTTATCTTTGGTTTGAGTTTTTATTACTAGCCTTTTCACCGTTTTTTAATAAAAAAAGTTCAAGGCTGTTCTTGTGTTATGGTGTGCTGGTGGTGTATAACACTATTATCTTTTTGGTATTATTCAAGGAACAGGGCATGACACCTCAATGGGATCCAGAAAAACCGATTTACCTGCAACTGTATCAGCAAGTAGTCACACGCATATTAGATGGCAATATCAAAGAAGGTGAAGCTTTGCCTTCTGTAAGAAAAGTAGCCGCTGAGTACAGACTTAATCCAATTACTATTTCAAAGGCGTATCAGATGTTACAGGACGAAGAAGTTGTAGAAAAGCAACGAGGTAAAGGTTTATTTGTTATGCCAGGTGCGCAAGTGTTGATGTTAGATAGAGAGCGTGAAAGTTTTTTGTCTCACCAGTGGCCAGAAGTATTAAAACAAATTACCCGACTTAAACTTTCGCCAGCAGAACTGTTAACCAGCAGCGTGGAGCATTAATTATGAGCGCATTAATTTCAGTGAGTAACGTCAGTAAGTCGTTTGGTAAAAAGCAGGTACTTTCTTCTGTCAATTTTTCTGTTACCGCAGGGCAAATTGTTGGCTTAGTTGGACCTAACGGCGCAGGTAAAACCACCTGTTTGCAAGCTATATTAGGCTTGACTGATTATGAAGGTGAGATCAGTGTTTTAGGACACCACCCAAGAAAAGACCGTGTTAGCATGTTAAATGATGTCGCCTATATTGCGGATGTTGCTATCTTACCTAAATGGATAAAAGTCTCGCAAGCACTTTGCTATATGCAAGATATCCACAAGAATTTTAATCTAGAAAAAGCTAAGGAATTCCTAGCAAAAACGAATATTGCGTTAACCGATAAAGTGAAGGCTTTATCTAAAGGCATGGTGGCTCAATTACATTTAGCATTGATCCTAGCTATTGATGCTAAGGTACTGATTTTAGATGAGCCTACCTTAGGTTTAGATATTTTGACTCGCCGACAATTTTACAATCATTTATTGGAAGACTTTTATAATGAAGATAAATGTATTGTCGTTACCACCCATCAAATTGAAGAGATTGAGCATATATTAACGGACGTGGCTTTTATTCAGCAAGGTCAAATTGTATTGGCACAAAGTACTGATGAAATAAAGCAACGTTTCAACTTAGTTGCTGTTGCCAATGAGCAAGTGGCGCAGGCTGATGACCTTAAACCATTATTTAAAAATAGTATGATGGGGTTAACGACCATGTTATTTGATAATCAAGATAAAGCGGCATTACAGAGTTTAGGTCAAGTTTCTGTGCCTAGCTTAGCAGATGTTTTTGTTGGTGTGATGAATAAGGAGACTTGTTAATGAATACTTCAATAATGAAAGCTTCAATTAAAAAAGAGTTATGGGAATTTAATGGTATGTTGAAGTGGGTGCCTATCACGTTAGCAGGGGTGTTTATTTTCATCCCCTTGTTAGCCGTGTTGCTTAATGGCGTCAATGTACAGGAAGTTTTGCATGAAATTGGTCATATAGCTGAAGAACTTGAACGTTTAACACAAATGCAGCAAACAGACCGATTAAATGAGATATTCTTTGTTTCTGCAATAGCCTTATTTACACCGTTTATTGCGATAGGTTTTATTGTACAAATTTATTACTTCGTTACTTGTTTATTTGATGAAAGGCGTGACCAATCGGTAATGTTCTGGCGTTCGCTACCTGTATCGGATGAAATGACTATTGCGAGCAAATTACTTACTGGCGCAATTGTTATTCCAGGTATTTTCTTTGGTGCAGCAACTATATTAATGTTGGTAATGTTAGTCGTTGCCGTTATCGCTAGTGTAATGCTTTCTGTTGGTTATGATATTTCTTTATGGAGTTGGTTTGCAAGTGCAGGCATCATCAGTGGTATTGGCTATATTTGGTTATCATTAGTGCCAATTGCTATTTGGTTATTGCCTTTATATAGCTGGTTAATGTTGGCATCCGTTTATGCTAATAAAGCACCATTTTTATGGGCTGTATTACCGATAGTCGCATTGCTAGTTATTGAAACGATTGTGGTGCACTACTTGAATATCTCACAACCATTTTTTGGTCACTTTATAGCAGACTATTTCTCAATTACGCCTGATAACATGGCAAGTATGGCTATTGAGCAAGATAAATCACGTTCAGCGGCATTACAATTGTTAATTGCGCAAATTGATTATAGAACGTTACTCGTATCGGCAGGGTTATTATTCTCAGCTTATTGGATTAGAGTTAATAAGCAAGAGTCGTAATGAAAAATAGCTACTCAATCATTAAACAAGTTAATTATTGAATAGCTAAGTTGTCAGGAGAAAATGCCAATATACTCGTTACCATGTATATTGGCATTTTTATAAGTAAGAGACTTTATTTCTGCCTGATTTTTTGGCTTGATATAAGGCTTTATCAGCACGAGAAAAGAGCACGTCAAACGCTTCATCGTCGACTTGAAAGCCTGAAATACCAATGCTTACCGACAACGTTATCTCTCCTTGCCACTCTCCTGTAATACGCAATTTTTCTTGTTCCGCCCTGATGCGTTCGGCAAAAACCATTGCATCCTCTGCAGATGTCTCAGGTAAAAGAATAGAAAATTCTTCACCGCCTATTCGCGCAAGAATATCTGTTTGTCTTAAGCTATCTTGAAGTTGCTTGGAGACGGCAACTAATACTTTATCTCCTGCAGGATGCCCGTAGTTATCATTAATACTTTTGAAATGGTCAATATCAATTGAAATAAGCGTCATAGATAATTTGTAACGCTGTGCTCTGATAAATTCTTTATCGGCTTGCTCGGTAAAATAACGACGGTTGAATAACTTTGTCAAAGGGTCAATGGTTGCGAGTTTTTTGAACTCTTCTTTTAATAGAAATAATTCAGTAACCTCGGTTGAAAAACCAATGAGTGCCGAGCGCTTGTCAGGGGACAAAAAGGGAATTTTTGTACTGATATAATGGTGAATGTTACCCTCATCATCAGTGGCGGTTTCTTCAATAACTTGCCTTTCTTGTGTCTTGAAAACGACACTGTCAGATTGATAAAAATGGTCGGCAATTTCTTTAGGTAAAACCTCGGTATCTTTTTTACCAATAATGTTCTCTGCTTCATCACCAAAGAGCTCAGCAACTTGACTATTTACATACAGGAAGGTTCGATCAGAATCTTTCATATAAACGTGGGCATTTATATTATTTAAAATGGTATCAAGCAAATTTTTTTGTTCTGCTACTTGTGCTTGTAGAATTTTTTCTGCGGTAATATCAGTAGATATACCACACATACCCGTTATATTGCCTTGTTCATCAAACAGTGGTTTTTTTACTGATCTGTAGGTACGAGTTTCATTAAGCACTTTAATATAATTAGTTTCTTCACTGTCTACTCTGATCCCTAGCGCCATTACTTTTTGATCATTTTTTTGCAGCTGAACAGAGAGTTTCAAATCAAAAAAAACTTCATCACTTTGCCCGACCACTTCATCCAGTTTTTTGTCAAATAAGTCTAAAACAGCTTGGTTAGCATAGGTGTATTTACCCGATAAGTCTTTGGTGAAAATGAAGGAGTCAATACTGTCCAATACTTGGTTTCTTATATTGTCAAAGGCGGTATCTTTATTATTTTTGGGGCTCAAAATAGTTGCCTAAACAGGGGGGATTAAAATATAGGTAAGTTACATATTAGCACATATAGATAAGTTTCCCATAAACTCACCAGGGATAAATAGGCAATGGGTGAAGGTTAAATGAGGCTAATTTTCTAAGTTGTTATTCGTTGACAGGTTAAATTTTGACTTAAATCTAAGTTTATAGAACTAGTTTATGAAGGGAAGGCGGGTTTTTTCATAAAAAGGCACTCAACAGGTGCCTTTTATTGTATCTAATGTAGTTTCTAAAAATTACTCATCATCCACTTCATAAGCACTAAAATCGGTTATGCCTTTAGATTCTAGCAAGCGCCTTACACTGGCAGGTAACTTTTCATTATTATCCTTTGCTAAGTCTTCGTCGTCAGGCAGAGGCTGGCCACTAAAGGCATGCAAAAATGCTTCGCATAACAATTCACTATTTGTTGCATGACGAAGGTTGTTTACTTGGCGTCTAGTTCGTTCGTCTGTCAGCACCTTTAAAACACGCAAAGGAATAGAAACAGTAATTTTCTTTACCTGCTCGCTTTTTTTACCGTGTTCAGCATAGGGATTTATGTACTCGTCATTCCACTGAGCCATGGATATTCCTCTGTATTGTTAAGATAGCAAACGGCACAATTAATGGAGTGATTAATCCGTTTGGCATAACGTATTCTAATTTGTAATAGTGTAGATTTTACCTGTTGCAAAAAAGCAGTCAAGTAGAAGTTTAGATGTCTAAAAATACTTGACCATAATAATGAAAGTGTTTAGAGTTATAGACGTCCAAACATCTAAACGTAAATCTTACGATTTATCGATGCATTTATTGATTAATAGGGCGAAAAATAATAACGTTTAGTTGCTAAATTATTAACGGAGAGAACACAATGTCAACTGCCAAAATAAGTAATATTACTACTTCAGCAGTAAGAGCTGGTATTAATACCGACGAACATCACGGTGCAGTGGTTGCTCCGATCCATTTATCTAGCACTTATTCGTTAAAAGGTTTTAATAACAAACGTCAATTTGATTATTCTCGTACGGGTAACCCAACACGAGCGACTTTTGCTGAGGCAATTGCTGGGTTAGAGCAGGGAAGTGTAGGCATAGTAACTAGTACAGGTATGGCGGCAGTTCATTTAATTTGTCAGCTGTTATCTACTGACGATACTGTCGTAATTCCACATGATTGTTACGGCGGCAGTTTTAGATTATTTACTCATCTAGCAAAACGTGGTCAATTTAACTTAGTTGTTGTTGATCAAAATGACAAACAAGCACTGACTACAGCATTGGCCCAGAAGCCTAAGTTGGTATTACTTGAAAGCCCAAGTAACCCGTTATTACGATTAGTTGATATTGAAGAAGTTACCAAAGCCTGCCATGCGGTAGGCGCACTAGTTGCCGTAGATAACACCTTTTTGTCACCAGCCCTTCAGCAACCTTTAACTTTAGGCGCAGATATTGTTTTTCACTCAACCACCAAGTATATAAATGGCCACAGTGATGTTGTGGGTGGTGTATTGGTTACCAAAACTCAAGAATTAGGCGAAAAATTAGCGTGGTGGGCAAACTGCATAGGTATTACTGGCAGTGCATTTGATAGCTTCCTAGCTTTACGCGGCTTAAAGACTTTACCTGTACGAATGAAACAACATCAAGAAAACGCATTACAAGTGGCCGAGTTTCTAAAAGGTCACGATGCAATCGATGCAGTGTACTTTCCTGGCTTTATTGATCACCCTGGACACGAAATAGCTAAAAAACAGCAAGCTGGTTTTGGTGCTATGTTAAGTTTTGAAGTTAAAGGTGGCGTTGAAGCCGTTAAAAGATTATTTGATAACCTTGAGTTATTTACTTTAGCGCAATCACTCGGTGGTGTTGAAAGTCTTATCAGCCATCCTTCAACAATGACGCATGCTGGTATGGAAATAGCTGATCAGTTAGAGGCCGGCATTACCCAATCCTTGGTACGAATATCCGTAGGTATTGAAGATATTGACGATATATTAACTGATTTAGCGCACGGTTTAATCCAAAGCCAACTGTAATCGTTATATCTTCTATAATCAGATGTTGATGATACTTTGATGGAAGATAAGCGGATAAAACGTAAGCTTTAGCGTAAAGCTTACGTTTAGATATAAATAGACCATAGTGTGAATAACTAGCGTTGAGCAGGCAGAGATATGAAACAAGAAAATATTATTTTAAACAAAGCTAACGAAAATAAAAATGTGCCAAGCTCTGCTGTTACTGAGCATGACTTTGTTGGTGACGTTACCACAGAAAATAAATTGGCTAAGCATGCTATTCAAGTGCATAAATTTGGTGGTAGTTCATTAGCAACGCCACAATGCATAAAACGTGCACTTGAAATTATCCGTGAAAACTGTCAGTTAAACGATATTGTTGTTGTATCAGCTAATGGTAAAACTACAGATAGTTTATTTGCTATCTATTCGCTAGTTGAAAGCACAATAGCGGAACAAGAAACATCATCAAGTGATGAGTTATCGCAATCGATTGCAGATTTAGCACAAGAGCAAGCGAAACTCATTACTGACTTGCTAAATGCGAATAATACAAAACAATTATTGCAGCGGTTAAATGAAGATATTGAACAATTAACATCTTGGTTAGCAACTGATATTGTCCGGTATCACAATGATATTTTAGCGTTAGGCGAAGTGTGGTCGGCACGTTTATTGTCGGCGCTACTTAATGAACAAGTTTGCCCAAGTAATAGTATTGATTCTCGTGATTTTCTTGTTATTGATGATGAACAAAGTTGTATCGTTGATACTGCGATCAGTGCTGCGCAATTGAGAGAAAGGCGTCAGTTTGGTAAATTAGCAGTCATTACGGGTTATATTAGTAAAGATACTCGTGGTAAAAGTTGCACGTTAGGTCGTAATGGCAGCGATTACTCGGCCACCATTATTGCTTCGTTAGTTGCTGCGGGTAATGTCACTCTGTGGACCGATGTTGACGGTATTTATAGTGCCGACCCTCGTGTCGTACCCAATGCTAGAAAATTACACCGTTTACCCAATGGTGTAGCAAAGGAGTTAGGGCGTTTAGGTAATCCAGTTTTACATGCTAAAACACTATTACCTCTAATTAACCCATTAAGCGAACATCATACCCATCTACATGTTGCGAGTAGTTTTGACCCAGAAGTCATAGGTACTGAAATAGGTAAGTTTGGGCAAATAGCTAAACAAGAATTATCAGTAACTTATCTAAATGATTTGCTGTTAGCGCAATCTGTAAGCTTTACCGGAGAGGCGGCAGAGAAAGCGAAAGCAACATTTTCCCCTATTTGTATGGATGACCAAAATGGTTTTATGGTTATTACGCAAGCGCAGCAGAAATCTGTTAGTCAGTGGCTAGCGAGTCATGATGTTGAAGTTAGCTTTAAACCCGTGGCTATTATTGCAACCGTAGGTCATCGTGTAGCAGAACGCGGAGATATAAAAGCACGTTTCAAGCGCTCATTAATAACGGCTAAACCACTAAACTTAGTGGGTAGTGATAATGGCCATAGTGTTGTAGCCATTTTACCCGAGGCTTGCTCAATTGAGCTCTTGAACACTGTGCATCATGAGATGACTAAAGATGCTCGCCATATCGGTTTAGTAGTCGCGGGCATGGGTAATATAGGCGAGCGCTTTTTAGAGCTATTACCGGCTCAACTTAATAAAGTATATGCCTTAGAAAATTTACACTTAGTGGGTTTACTATCATCGAAAAAAGCACTAATTAATAATGATGGTATAGATGTTAGTCAAGCCAGTGAATTATTTTCTCAAGACGCCCAAAGTTATGATAGTGAACAACTTATTTCTTGGTTAACTCAGAACCCATATGATGATTTAATTGTTGTAGATATCACGCCAAGTGAAGATTTTAGTTTGTTGTATGAGCAAATGTTTGCTTTAGGTGTACATGTCATTGGCGCTAACAAATGGGCCGCTTCAAGTAGCACAGCTCATTATAACAACCTAGTAAATACGGCTGATAGAAATAACAGTTTGTGGCTCGGTAATACGACAGTAGGAGCAGGCTTACCAATAAACTATGCTATTGATGACTTACGTCAAAGTGGTGACAGTATCAGTGAAATATCAGGCATTTTCTCCGGTACCCTTTCTTGGTTATTTGAAACCTACGATGGTAGTTCAAAATTTTCAGAGTTATTATTGGATGCGTTAGCACAAGGCATTACTGAGCCAGACCCACGTGAAGACTTATCAGGTCGAGATGTGCAACGAAAGTTATTGATTTTAGCGCGAAAAGCGGGGTTTGAATTAGCATTAGAAGACATTGATTGTCAGAACTTAGTGCCTGAAGCATTACAAGCATTGTCCACTAATGATTTTTTGGCAAGAGCTAATGAGTTAGATGAATACTTTGCCACAGCACTAGCTGGAGCAAATAGTAAGGGTGAATGCATTCGTTACGTTGCTCGTTTTCAAAATAATGAAGCAACAGGTGTTAGTGCAAAAGTGAGTTTGGAAGTATTACCGCAAAGTGATGCTTTTGCCAATTTAACACCTTGTGATAACATTTTTAAAATCAGTAGTCATTGGTATCAAGACAACCCATTAATTATCAGTGGCCCTGGAGCTGGGAGAGATGTTACCGCTGGTGGTTTACACTCTGACCTCGTTAAAATTTGTCAGCAACTTACTCACAAGCAAAACCAAGTGAAAATTAAAGGTATAAATTAATGAATACGTTTTAAATCGTATGTATTAATAGCTAGATTTAGGGTTATTGGTAGCAGTATTGCTAAATGTTATCAATATCCACTTTGCTTTTACTTTCTCTTGTACTTGGTAAGTGTAAAAATAACCTCGAAAACTCAACAGACCCTAACTATTATCAACCCTCTTTTGTGTAAAAAATAAAAGCAATGCTAGACACATAGCTTTTCATTATATAATGGAGTAGGTCTTGTTGTTATTGATTCTATAAAACAAAGAATGGATTATTTGTTGTTTTTCTCGCGGTATATTAGATCATCCACATAATGAATTAACTTTGGCACACATCAAAGGTTGATTTATTACACTATTACTCGCATTATTGAATAATGTTTAATATTTTTCAGCTTCAGTGGTTCAATGGCTAAAGACTCTCCTCACCAAACACATTACACACGACAAATTCATCATTTGTTGGCTAAAGTTTATGGCAAAAGTGCTGTTAAAGATTCCTTATTAGATCGTGCTATCGGTTACTTTGAGCATGAAGAATTTCGCCCTTCGGATGAACAAATATCTACTGATGAGTCTAGCCTAGAATTAATGGAGCGTACGGCACGCTATTCTAATCTGTTATCAATTGCCCTAACTATTTTAGAGTTAGCGGAAGGAGATAACTTCACTGAAAATAACCGTAAGTCTGCGCAATTTCTCGGAACGATTCAATTATTAAGTCCTACTGAAGGTAAACGGGTAGCTAAGAGTAATGAGCAAAGCAAGTCGATCTACAAAGCGGTACTATCATTAAGATTACTCGACCAATTAATTCTTGATGGTAAGATGGTTGAGCCCTATATCAATAAATACTTAACGAATATTTCAGCAAAGCAATATAGTGATTTTGCTAGCCATGATAGTGAAGCTCATCAACGGTTTGTTGCACAAGTCAAAGTCCCGCTGATTATGGCGGTACTATTACAAGATATTGGCAATTATCACCCTAAAGCTCAAAATATACTGCTGGGGAATGATGGCCAATTAGATCCCTTTCGCACTCTAGAACTTAAAGATCGAAAAGCATTACTGCAAATCAATTATCGTGAAACGATTAAATACTTGACTGAGGGCATTGGAATCCCCACTTTTGTTGGTAACACCAAAGAAGAACGAGAGCAGTTTCTGAGTGATGAGCAAGATAAATTGACTTTTATTCAATTGCTATTAAAAACAAGTGTCAATCCGAAAAACAGCATTGGCAACGTACTGAAAGTACCCCAAATTTATACCTCAATAATCTTATCAACCAAAGCCAGTTACAATTACAAGTTATTACCTCAGGTCTTTCAGGTTTTAAACAAAAATGCAGAGCTTGGAGCCTGTGCTCAAGGAGTTGTTGAGGCATTATATACAGTCACTGGTATGTTTCCACAAGGCTTTGGTATTGTTTATATGCCATTAGGAGAGTTTGGTGAGCAAGGAGATTGTTATGAATACGCTATTGTTAATAACCTTTATCCACAAAAGCCTGAACACCCTAATTGTCGCTTGACCACTCGAAAATTAACTTTTATCAGTTATGGGCAGAATGGTGTAATTCAAAACTCGAGTAATTTATATTTCACTCAAACAGCTAAGAAACTGGCAACGTTAAGTAAAGATCGTTTGAATGAAATTTTAGAGCTATTAAGCTCTAACTCACAAGAGAGAAAGCAATTAGACTTACTACCTAGGTGTTGGCAGGCGAACGAGTTTTTCTCAATAAAAGTTAATCAAAATCTTTGGAACAAAGTGGAATCATAATGTATACCCCGTTGTCCATCAAAGAAGCGCTTGAGCAACATCACTTCGTCGTATTTTCTTAACGGGCACAGGAATATTTGGCGGGATGAAGGATATAACTGATCTGACAAATACTTATATTATTAGTGGAATAATATTACTCGAACTATACCCTTTAGGCTTGTGGTAACTAGGCTTCAAAGTTAAACACCCTGATTTTATTTACTTGAAATATCTTTAACAGAAAAGGCGACATACTCTTCTATGACGCCCTTTACTGATCTTATTGCTCTGCAAATGCGTATAACTATAAGCAGTAATGCTGGATCATTCTGGTAAGTAGTTTTTCTGTTTTATCAATTTCACTATGAGCCAAAAATTCATTTGGTTGGTGGGCTTGCTCAATAGAGCCTGGACCCAGCACTATAGTTTGGCAACCTAATTGTTGAATATACGGTGCTTCAGTAGCGTAATTAACCGCACAACAATGGTGACCACTAATTTCTTCAGCAATACTAATAAGAGTACTAGGCTTTTTTTGTTCAAAGCTGGGGGAGCTTGGGTGCATTTCAGCAAAGCTAATTCTACCCGGGTAAAGTTCAGCTAAAGGTTTTAACGCCTCGCTTAACCAATTAATCAATTCATCATCACTCATGCCGGGTAATGAGCGTAAATCTATATCTAAAGTGCAATGACCACAAATTCTATTGGCATTATCACCACCAGATATTGCCCCTAAATTTAAGGTAGGCGCCGGTACATCAAAAGCATTGTTTTCATAATTGAGTTGAAACTTTTCTTTTAGCTCAATTAACTGACCAATAACCTTATGCATTATTTCTATAGCATTAATGCCAAGGTTTGGCTTGCTTGAATGGCCAGATTTACCTTCGATGCTAATTCGATGTGACATATGACCTTTATGCATAACCACAGGCACTAAGTTGGTTGGTTCTCCGATAATGGCAACATCAGGTTTTATCGCTTGGCTTTTGGCAAAAAAACGTGCGCCAGCCATCGTTGTTTCTTCATCCGCGGTAGCAAGCACGTATAGTGGCTTTTTAAGCTGAGAAACAGGTAAGCTTTTACATACTTGAAGGATAAACGCGAAGAACCCCTTCATATCACAAGTACCTAAACCAAAAAACTTATCTTCTTGATTGATGACTTTGTGTGGATCTGATTGCCAGCTGTTTTCATCAAAAGGTACTGTATCACTGTGGCCTGCCAATAATAAGCCCCCTTCACCACTACCTAATTTAGCGAGTAGGTTAAATTTATTGTCAGTATCAGGTACTGCTTGAATTTCAATGCTAAAACCTAGTTGCTCAAACCAAGTCGCTAAAAGTTGAATAACGTCTTTATTTCCTTGATCCCAGCTCGGTTGCGTAGAGCTAATAGAGGAACAAGCGATTAACTGGGTTAAGCTTTGGCTGAAATTAGGCAGTTTTGTCATATATAAACCATAAATTATTGAATAAATACTTAAATAGTTATGCTGATATGTTGCATAACTACCCATGTGGTGTTACCTTACCTTTATAGTGTAAATAACCTGCTTTAATAAGGCTACTTCAAAAATGACAAAGGCTATACCAGATTCGAATAACAGTATGCAAAAAGTGGCGATTATCGGTGCTAGTGG